>OLQL01000314.1_pt1 | contig 53678 bp, 40 predicted proteins | sample 1672971 | NCBI WGS metagenome assembly OLQL01 (sample SAMEA3136742, study PRJEB25190) | human gut metagenome | biome: human gut; feature: human-associated habitat; material: faeces | place: Austria | collected 2013
CCGCGACAAGCGCCGGCGCGAGGCTGGCCGCCGAGCCCGTGGCCGTGACGACCCGGCGCACCGCAGCGTCGGGCGCGCCCCATACCCGCGGCGCGCGCCCGAAGACCGCCATGCAGCGGGCCGCCAGGCGCGCCAAGGTCTCGGGCTCGCCGTCGTTGTCGGGCACCTCGCAGATCTGCCCATAGCCCTTGCGCCGCGAACCCTCCAAGGGGTCGGCGAAACGCAGGGTGAACTTGAGCCCCAGCATACCGGGCAGCACCCGGGCCGCAGCCGGGCTCACATCGAGCGCCGTGTGGAAATCCATGAGCGCCACCTGGTTGCGGATGGCGGCCCATACCACGGCCCCGGGGCTTTTCAGGGCGCTCGCCTCGGGCGCGAAGGCATCGGGGGCCTCGAGAAACGCCGGATGATGGGTGAGGAGCACGTTGGCCCCGGCCTCAGCGGCAGCGGCCACAGCACCCGGCGTGGCGTCCAGGGCCACGGCCACCCGGGTCACGGGCAGCGAGCGCTCCCCCACCAGAAGCCCGGTGCGGTCCCACTTCTCGGCATCCTCGGCCGGGAACTCCTTCAGCAGCGCCTTCTCCAGGCCGCCGATGGTCATGTTGAACGTGCGCGGCGCGAGATGGGACTCGCCCCGCTTGGAAAGAGCCTCAGTGCTGGCCTTGTCGGCCTTGTTGAACAATCCCATATGATCAGCTTCTTTCTTGGAACGGAATCGGCGCGCCTTATCGCGGACGCACCCTATTCGATGGTAATGCTTCGACGGTCGCCTGTGGCTGTCGGAACGGTAACGCTTCTGTAGCCCGCCTCGTACATGAGCCCGTAGGCCCGCTCGATGTCCCGGGCCACGTTGGCCGGGTCGTGGGAGTCGCAGCCCACGGTGCAGGGCACGCCGGCGCGGCAGAAGGCGGCGAGCAGCCCCGGGGCCGGGAACATCTCGGCGCAGGCGTAGTAGCCGCCCGACGTGTTCACCTCCACCATGCGGCCGCCGGCGCGCGCCGCCTCGGCCATCTCGTCGTAGAGGGACTCCAGGCTGAAACTCGGGTAATAGCCGAACTTCTTCGCGAGATCCGGATGGCTCATGGCGTCGTAGGGCAGGCTCGCATTCGATGCCGCCTCGCACCACAGCTCGCCGTAGCGCCGCCAGATGGCGTCCGGCGCCCCGGGCTCCTTCCAACGGGCCTTCTGATCGGGATCGTCGAAGGCCCAGCCGTCGATGAAGTGCACCGACAGAAGGCGGAAGCGGAAGGGGGCCAGGGCCTCCTCGGTGAGCTGGCGGTCCTCCAAGGCGCCGAGGTAGTCCATCTCGGTGCCGGTGACGAATTCGATCTGCGGGTGCCGGGCGCGGGCCTCGTCGATTTCGGCCAGGTAGGCATTCACCATCTGCGGCCTCATGGAGAGGTACTCGTCGGGGTCGAAGGCCGCAGAGAGCGGGAAGTGCTCAGTGAAGGCGAGGGTGGTGAGGCCGGCGGCCGCGGCGGCATCAGCGTACTCGGCGATGGTGCCGGTGCCGTGGCCGGAATAGACGCAATGGCAATGGGTGTTTACTCGTTCCACTTAATTGCTCTCCTTGTCCGTGTGCGGATTCGGGGTGGTGGTGCCGTGCTCAAACAGCAATCCCCGCATCTCTCGACCGCTTGTCCGCGTGTGGGCTCGGGGCGGAAGTGCCGTGCTCAAACAGCATTCTATGGCAGATCTCGTCGAGGGTTCTGACGTATCTGCATGCCATAGAATGAACTGCGCGCGGCACCACCGCCCCGAGCCCACACGCTGCTCTTACAACAATGAAATGCTTTATCTTCTACCGTATTCTACCAGTTCAATACTTTGTTCAAAGCCTTCTCGAAGGCCGCTATATCGGCATCGGTGGTGTATCTTCCCATGGAGATGCGCAGGGCGTTGTAGGACTCGTCGCCGGTGATGCCCATGGCCTTGAGGACGTGGCTCGGCTCCAGGGAGTGGCTGGAGCAGGCGCTGCCGCCGGCGACGCAGATGCCGAGCTGGTCGAAGCGCAGTACCATGGTCTCGCTCTCCCACTCATCGGCCAGGCCGTGGACGATGTTGGGGAGGAAGTCCTCGCTGCCGGCGTCCACCTCCACCGTGGGCTGGATGCCGCCGATGGAGCCCATGGCCGCATAGAGGCGGTCGCGCAGGGCGCGCAGGCGGGCGGACTCCTCCGGCTCGGCTTCCTGGGCCGCCTCCAGGGCGGCGACGAAGCCGGTGACGCCGGCGACGTTCTGGGTGCCGCTGCGGCGACCGGATTCCTGACCGCCGCCCAGAAGGTAGGGGGCGAAGGGAGTGCGGGCCTTCAGGTACAGGGCGCCCACGCCCTTGGGGCCGCCGATCTTGTGAGCCGAGAAGGAAGCCGCATCCACGCCGAGCTTCTGCACATCGAGCGGCATCTTGCCCAGGGCCTGCACGGCATCGGTGTGGAAGAGGGCGCCGCGCTCGTGGGCCAGCGCCGCCAGCTCGCGGATGGGCTGGATGGCGCCCACCTCGGAATTCGCCGCTTGCACCGAGACGAGCACCGTGTCGTCGGTGAGCGCCTCGGCCAGCGACGAGGCCTCGATGAAGCCCTGGCGGTTGGGGCGCAGGTAGGTGACGAGCACGCCCTCGCCCTCGAGGCGCCGGCAGGGCGCGAGCACGGCATCGTGCTCGATGGCGGAGGTGATGACGTGCAGAGGGCGGTCCTTCTGGCCGGCAAGGCGGCGCTGCTCGGCGGCCGCCTGCACAAGGCCGAGGACGGCCGCGTCGTCGGCCTCGGTGGCACCGGAGGTGAAGACGATCTCATCGGGGCGCCGGGCGCCCAGGGCCTGGGCCGCGCGGCGCCGAGCGCTTTCCAGAAGGTCGAAGGCGGCGCGCCCCACCCCGTACAGGGCGTTGGCGTTGGCGTTCACGGCCAAATTCGCAGGCCCGGGCACCTGGAAGGGCGCCATGGCGCCGGCCGCCTCGGCGCACAGGGGGGCGGTGGCGGCGTAGTCCAGGTAGATGAAGCCCGCCGCCGGCTCGGGCAGGGTGGCGTCCTCGGCATCGGCGCGCCCCTCGGCCATGGCCACATCGGCCGCCAATTCGCGCTCGACGGCCGCAAGGTTTTCCTCGGTGTTGCTCATCGCGCTTCTTCTTTCTCTTAATTCCATTGGCCACGGGCCAAGGCAGCCTCACGGGCCTCGTCGGCCGCGTCTTTCACGGCGCCAATGGCCGCCCGCGGGTCGTCGGCCTTGAACACGGCGTTGCCGCAGACGAGCACGTCGGCCCCGGCGGCGGCCACAAGCGGCGCCGTGGAAAGCCCGATGCCGCCGTCCACCTGGATGAGCAGCTCCTCGTTGCCGGCCGCCCGCGCCATCTGCACCACCTCGGCCACCTTCAAATCGGATCCCGCGATGTAACTTTGGCCGGAGAAGCCCGGTTCCACCGACATGACGAGCGCCATGTCCAGCTCGGCGATGACCGGCGAAAGCGCGTTCGCGGGCGTCTTGGGCTTCAGAGCCGCCGCGGCCAGAAGGCCCGCCTCGTGGATCTGGGCGACGGCCCGCGCCAGGTCGGCTTCATCCAGCGCCTCCACGTGCACGTTCAAAAGATCGGCGCCGGCATCGATGAACCAGGGCAGCTCGTCCAGCGGGTTGTCGATCATGAGATGCACGTCGCACAGAAGGTTCGTGGCGGGCTTGAGCTGCTTCAAGAGCGGCACGCCCATGGTGAGGTTCGGCACGAAGTGGCCGTCCATGACGTCGATGTGGACGAAGGCGGCGCCGCCCTCCTCGATCATGCGAATGTCCCGTCCGAGGTTCATGAAATCGGCGGACAGGATTGAAGGGGCGATTTTCACAGGTTGGTACATAGGACGCATCCTCATCTCGCGGCTTTCCGATGGCGACATTCTACCGCGACGACGGTGCTCCGACGGCCTATAATGACCGTCAGCGGCAAACCTGCACGGAGCGGCCCGGCGCCCACGGCCGGCGCCGCAGATGCGCCCGCGCCCCGATGGGGCGCCGACGCCTTCCGACGAGAGCGAGGACACCCATGCCCAGCACGACTCGCAGCACCTTCTTCACCTATCCGACGAAGTTCGGGCCCGTCACCATCGCCGCCGACGGCACCGCCGTGACCGCCGTCAGCTTCGGCGAGCAGAACCTCCCCGGCGACCGGCAGCCCACAGCGCTCACCACCGAGGCCGCCAACCAGATCATGGCCTACCTCGCCGGCCAGCGATCGGCGTTCACCGTTCCCATGCGCCCCGAGGGCAGCGCCTTCCAGCAGGAGGTATGGAAGGCCGCGGCGAACATCCCCTACGGGCACACGACCACGGCCCGCGCCCTCGCCGAAACGCTGGGCCGCCCCGGCTCCTTCCGCTCCGTCGGAGCCGCCCTGCGCGCCTGCCCCACTCCCCTGCTCGTACCAACGCACCGCATCGTCACCGCCACCGGCAAGCCCACCGACGACATCAACGCCGCCCTCCTGAAACTAGAGCAGCAGCCTCTCACCAGGTAGCGCTCCCAGGCGCCGGGGCAAGCCGAGACCCCGTAGCGTCCTGCAGGGCGTCCAGCTTCGCCATGCACTCGTCAACGGTCGCCCCACCGAGCAAATCGCGCACGATGAGGCACACATTGCCCCACTGTTCCACGTCCATACCCGCGTTCGAGGCGAGCACGTAGGTATCGGCCTGCACCAAATCGTTCAAGGGGCGAAGCGGCTCGACGCATTCCACTTCCACGTTCTTCGAAGGCGAGATAACGCGGTTGGTCTCGGCGTACAGCCGCAGGGCCTCGTCCGAGCAGATGACGTCCACCACCTTGAGAGCCTCGTCGCGGTGCTCGGCCCGCTCGCCCACGGCGCATCCGGTCATGGAGAGCACGGGCATCTGCCCCCGCGCGCTCGGAAAGCCGATGACCTCCATGTTGAACGAGGGGCTGCCGTAGGCGGTATCGGTGTTGGCCGCGTCCCAGTAGGCCATGACGATGGGGCATGTTCCCGCCATGAAGTCATCGCCCTCGCCGGCCCCTTCGAAGGCCTCGCTCACCAGCGCGTTCTCGGCGTCGACGTAGCCGAGATCGATCAGCTTCTTCAAGAACTCGAATCCGGGACGCATGTAGTCGCTGTAACGGGCGCGGCCCTCGTTCAAAGCCTGCACCTCGGCGGCCACGTCTCCTCCGTTGTACAGATCGGCGTAGGCCTGGGCGAAAACGAAGGTCTCCAGCCACCAGCGGTTGGCGCCGACGGGCGTCTCATAGCCCTTCTCTTTGAGAACCCGGCAGCATTCCAGAAACTCCTCGGGCGTGTTCGGCAGCGAAAGCTCGCATTCGTCGAAGATATCCTTGTTCACGAACAGGCCGTAGGCCACCACCTCTTGGGGAATGGCCACGAGCTTGCCGTCGACCGTGTTGGCCGTGCGCACCACCTCCCGCAGGTTCTGGGCGCAGGAAAGCCCCGACAAGTCGGCGAGGTGCCCCTCCGACCCGAGGGTCACGATGGTGTCGGTGTTCAGCAGGTACAGATCGTCCGAATTGTTGCGGGCCCGCTCCAGGCACACCTCGTCGTAGGTCTTGTCCTGGTAGTTCTCGGCCGTGTAGGTGTGATAGGCCAGCGTGAGCCCGAGCCGCTCCTCCGCCATGGCGATCGTCAGGTCGCTGGCCGTGCGGGCCGTGTTCTCGGTGTCGGGGCTGATCTTCTCCATGGGGCTGAAGAAGTTCACCGTCCTCTCCTCGTCGACATCCTGCACGGCCAAATTCTCCGCCGGCGCCGGAGCGCTGCAGGCCCCGAGCACTAAAGCGCCGACGAGGGCGACGGCGGCCACGGCCCCCTTGCGGACGCGCTTGCTCGCGATAGGTCTCATGATCGTCCTTTCTCGACGAAGCGGTCGACGGCGCGCCGCAGCTCGTCTATCTCCAAGGGCTTCGCCACATGGGCGTTCATGCCGGCGGCCAGCGCCGCCTTCTCGTCTTCCACGAAGGCATCGGCGGTCATGGCGAAGATGGGAATGGTCGCCGCATCCGCCCGCGCGAGCGCCCGGATGGCCTGGGCGGCCGCATGCCCGTTCATGACTGGCATCTGCACGTCCATGAGGATGGCGTCGAACTCGCCGGGCTCGCAGCGCTCGAAGCGCTCGACGGCCAGCTTGCCGTTCTCGACGATCTCCACCGTGGCGCCCTCCATCTCCAGCAGATCCGTGAGGATGCCGGCGTTGAGGAAGTTGTCCTCGGCGGCGAGGAAGTGCTTGCCGGAGAGCACCTGGGCCAGATCGTCGTCTCCCTCGGCATCCACGCCGCGCACGGCCTCGATCTTCTGCTTCAGCATGGAGGGGAAGAAGGGCTTGGTCAGCACCGCCGCGCCCGGGGGCAGCGCCACGTCGTCGTCCTGGTCGAAGGCGTGCTCGAGCATGAACAGAAGCGGCGTCTCCGCGCTCGCCCGCAGGCCGTCGGCCGCACGCACGGCGGCATCGTCGAGCCACGGGACGCCGACGAGCACCACGTCATAGCCGCCGCGGGCCCGCGCCAGCTCGCAGGCCGCATCGGCACTTGCCGCCCCGTCCACTTCCACGCCCGTGCCCTCCATGAACTCGGCGATGGCCCCGTGCGCCGCAGGCGAGGCGTCCGCCACGAGCATGCCCTTGATGCCGGCGCGCTCCCAGAAGTATCCGGCAGCCTGCTCCTCGGGGATGCGCAGCTCCAGATCGACCCGGAACAACGACCCCTTCCCCACCTCGCTTTCCACCTCGATGGTACCGCCCATGAGGTCGACGAGGCTCTTGGTGATGGACATGCCGAGCCCCGTGCCCTGCACTTTGTTGGTGGTGGAGTTCTCGGCGCGCGTGAACGAGTCGAAGATGGTCTTAAGGAACTCCGGCGTCATGCCGTAGCCATCGTCCTCAACCTCGATGCGCAGATGCTCCAGTGCGTTGGAATGCGCCGGAAGCCCGATGAAGCGCAGCCAGATGCGACCGCCCTCCGGGGTGTACTTCACGGCATTCGACAGCAAGTTCAGCAGAATTTGGTTGAGGTGCGTCTCGTCGCCGATGAGGCGCTCGTGGCGGACGGAGCGGATCTCCGCGCAGAACGTCTGCCCCTTGTCCCGGGCCATGGGCGCGATGATGGATTCCACCGCCGCCAGAGAGTCGCCCAAATCGAACTCCGCCAAGGTGAGCGACGCTTTGCCGCTCTCGATCTTCGAGATGTCCAGCACGTCGTTGATGAGGTCGAGCAGATGGCGCCCCGAGGCCATGATCTTGCCGGCGCAGTCGCGCACCTTCGCGGGGTTGTCGGCCTCCTTCTCGATGATGGTGGTGAAGCCAAGCACGGCGTTCATAGGGGTGCGGATGTCGTGGGACATGTTGGCGAGGAAGGCCGACTTCGACTCGTTGGCCACCTCGGCCGCCCGAAGCGCCTGGGCGAGCTGCTCGGCGTGCAGCGCGCGTTCCTCCTCCCGTGCCCGCCGGGCCCGGGCCTGCTTGCGCCGGTTGAAACCGTAGAGGATGACGCACAGGCAGAAGGCCGCAATCGTGATGGAGGCCACCATGATCAGGGCGACGTTCACCGCCTGGGCCTCGCGCTGGATGGCCTCCATGGGCACATAGCCCACCAGATAGGTGGTGCCGTCGCCGATGGACCATAAATAGCACAGGGCCTCGGTGCCCTTCACCTTATGGGCGAACATGACGTTCTCGCGGTTTGCGACACCGTCCGCCACCATGGAGAGGATGACCGGATCGGTGATGTTGTTGGCCCGGTAGAAGTCCTCCAGATTCACATGCCCCGCGTCTCGCTCGCCCATGCCCTCGGGCTTCAGCACGAAGCGCTCCGTGGCGGCGTCCATGAGGTAGAGCACGGCCCGCTGGCCGTAGAAGCCCTGGGGCAGCGACTGGTCGATAGCGTCGAAGGTGTACTCGGTGTACAGCTCGGCGATGGGGACGCCGTCGCGCTCGATGGGGCATTTCACCGTGTAGGCCCAGCTGCCCTCGGCGTTCACATAGGCCTGGGAGACGGGCAGCCCCTTGATGGCTCCCCCGCCGCTGAAATCGAGCGACGCCGGGTCGAAGGGGGCACCGTCGTTGGAGACGCCGACGTCGGCCCCCTCGGGCACGACAGAGATGAGCGCGGCGGCATCGCTTTTGCCCAAGCGCTCCACAGCGGCGGCCGGATCGCCCGCGGCGGCAAGCTCGGTGGCCAAAAGCCGTTGGAACTGCGCCTCGCTGTCCTGAATGGCCTCCACGGTGCTTTCCACGAGGTTCAAGTTCTCGTTGAGGTTCAGAATGGCGGCATCGGCCATGTCGTCGGAGGTCTTCTTCGAGACGGCCCAGATAGAGGCCCCCATGACTGCGAAGATGAGCACGATGACCAAGGTCAGGCGCGCGAAGCCCTTCCGATCCCGGACGGCGTTCTCGGTCGTCTTCATAGCGGCGGCGCACCCTTCCCCTTCGAAATTTGCTTGCTTAACAGTACGTCATCAGAGGGGAAACTGCAAGGCGAAAACGGCATACGACAAGGGGAAAACGAGGCGCGGCCGCAAAGAGATGCCCATAAAAAAGCTCCTCCGGCAGGGGAACCGGAGGAGCTTTGCTCAGTACGCACGGAGGAGAAGGGGATAACGTGCGCATGGAAATCGTTTCCGCCGCGAGGGTTTTGAGAGAGGAGAGAGGAGGGTTCACGCAGGAGACGGTGCGACGGAAAGCTCGAATTGGTTGTCAAGGACCTCGCGGTACGGGCGCCCGGTTGCCCGGATTTCCGCCCTTCCGCTCGGCTGATGACAACAATAAGGCCTTCCCGTCCTCGTGAAAGCGGGAAGGCCCGACGGTTGCGACCATGTATGCACCCCGTTTACCTGGCGAAATCTTAAGGCAATCGCTCGTATTTTACGAAGCAAGCCCGAGATTCGGGGCGGGGGTGCCGCGCGCAGTTCGGTCTATGGCAAACGGAAAGGCCCGAACCCCCAGACGAGAAATGCCATAGACCGCTGTTTGAGCACGGCACCCCCGTCCCGGCGTTAAAGGCCGGACAACCTGGAAGATCGCTCTAGTAGAACTCGCTCTTAAGCGGCCGATCGATGAGGGCGGCCGCGGCCTCGCGCGGGTTCACCCCTTCCCACACGACGCTGCGCACCGTATCAGTCAGAGGCAAATCGACCCCGTAGCGGGCCTCGAGCGTGGCCAGGGTCTTGCAGGCGATGGCCCCTTCCACCACCATGTGGGTCTGCACCGTGAAATCGTCCAGGGTAAGGCCGCGGGCCACGTACTGCTCGCCGAACCGCCGGTTGCGCGAGTGCTGCGACATGCAGGTGACCACCATGTCGCCGGCGCCCCCGAGCCCCATGCAGGTAAGCGCCTCTCCCCCGGCCGCCACCACCATGCGGCTCATCTCGGCGAGCCCGCGGGTGATGAGCATGGCCGCGGTGTTGTCGCCGAAGCCCATGCCGTAGGAGATGCCCACGGCAATGGCGATGACGTTCTTGAAGGCGGCGCACAGCTCCACCCCGACCGGGTCGTCGGAGGTGTAGGTGCGGAAGAACCGCGTGGCGAACAGGTCGCGGAAGAAGAGCACCGTCCCCTCGTCGGCCGACGCCACCACCGCGGCCGACGGCTTGCGGCAGATGACCTCCTCGGCATGGGTGGGGCCCGACAGCACCGCCATGCGGCCCGCATTCCCCAGCTCGGCGGCGAAGGTATCGATAGGCAGAAGGCCTGTCTTCTCCTCCACACCCTTCGAGCAGATGACAATGGGAGTCCCAGGCGCGATGAGCTCTCGCAGGTCGGCGGCCACCGAGCGCAGGGCGGCCGAGGGCGTCACGATGACCACGGCCTCAGCGCCCTCGCAGGCACACGCGTAGTCGGCGGTGGCGCGGATGGCGGAAGGAAGGCGGTAGTCCGAGAGGTACCGAGGGTTGCGGTGCTCCTCGTTGATGGCGCGGGCCACCTCGGGCGTGCGGGCCCAGAGCACCACCTCGTGGCCTGCTTCCGCCAGCACGAGCGCCAACGCCGTTCCCCAGCTGCCGGCCCCAATCACTGCTACGCGCATATCGATCCTCTCTCTTGGTTGAAGCTCCCCCGGAGCGGAACCGCCGGGTACCTTGATTCGCTCAAACAGTCCTCGCTGGTATCGAAGGCGACAAGATCGTTTTCGCCGCATATCGCTGCGCCTTCGATACCATCTGCGGAACTCGCTCGGTCAAGGCACCCGACGTTTCCGCTTCACTCAACCATAGTTGATGCTTAGGCTGTCTTCTTGCTCCCGATCTTGTTCTCCGTGCCCGCGCGCAGGCGGGCGATGTTGGCGCGGTGGGCCCAGATGACGACGCAGGCCGTGGCGGCGATGATGAGCCAGGGGACCCACTGGCCCCAGTAGAAGTACAGGGCGAGCACCGGGCAGATGACTGCCGCGGCGATGGAGCCCACGGACACGCAACGGGTGACGGCAATGCCGAGGGCGAAGACGGCGATCTCGATGAGGAAGCCCAGGGGGCCGAAGACGAACACGAGGCAGGCGGCGGCCACCGCGATACCCTTACCGCCTTTGAACTTGAGCCAGGGGCTGAAGATGTGGCCGAGCGTGCAGCCGGCGAAGGCGAGGGCCAGGGCCAAGGCGCCCGCATCCACCGGAAGCCCTTCAACCGTTGCAGGCAACGTTGCGCCGGCCAGGCTATAGTCGATCTCAGCCCAACCGGCGAGCGGCGCCCAGAACCAGAAAGCGAGCCAGCCGGACAGAAGCCCCTTCCCGAAATCGAGCACGAACACGAGCGCGCCCCCGACCTTGCCCATGGCGCGGAAGGCGTTGGTGGTGCCGATGTTGCCCGATCCTTCGTCGCGGATGTCCTTGTGATAGGCCAGCTTCGACACGATGACGCCCCAAGGGATAGAGCCGAGCAGGAACGAGACGGCGAAGGAAAGGGCGAGCCAACCGATGATCGCTGCCATGGCCTAGTCCTTCTTCTTGAACTTGAGGCGGATGGGCGTGCCCTCCAAGGGGAAGGCCTCGCGCATGCGGTTCTCAAGATAACGCTCGTAGTTGTCGTCCACGACATCGGGGCGATTCACGAAGAAGGTGAAGTGGGGCGGGCAGGTACCGGTCTGGGTGAGGTACTTCATGCGCAGCACCGCCTTGCCCTTCGACACGGTGTGCCCCGTCTCGCGGATGCCGGCGAGCCACGTGTTCAAACGGGCCGTGGGGATGGTGCGGCTGTAGTTGGCGTAGACGTCGTCGATGGCGCCCCAGATACGGTCGACACGCTTGCCGGTAAGCGCCGAGATGGCCACCACCGGCGCATAGCCCACGAAGGTCATGCGGTCCTCGATGCGCTCGCGGATCTTCTCCTTGGCCTCGGGGCCCTCCACGATGTCCCACTTGTTCAGCACGATCACCATGGCGCATCCCCGCTCGGCGGCGTATCCGGCCACACGCTGGTCCTCGTTGGTGAGCCCCAAGGTGCCGTCGATGACAAGCAAGGCCACATCCGCCCGGTCGATGGCGCGCATGGCCCGCACGAAGCCGTAGTATTCCACGTCCTGGTCGATCTGGCTCTTGCGGCGCAGGCCCGCCGTGTCCACAATGCGGTACATCTGCCCCTCGTGCTCGACCAGCGTGTCGATAGCATCGCGCGTGGTGCCGGCCACGTCGCTCACGATGGAGCGGTTGTTGTTGGTGAGCTTATTGGTGAGCGAGCTCTTCCCCGCGTTCGGCCGACCGATGATGGCGACGTTGATGGCCTCAACCTCTTCCTCGGGAACAACTTCCACCTTCCGCAGCTCGTTCACGACCTCGTCCAGCAGGTCGCCCGTGCCGTTGCCGTGCTGGGCGCTCACCGGCCACGGATCGCCCAGGCCCAGCGCGTAGAACTCCCACACCTCATCCATGCGGGCCGGGTTGTCCATCTTGTTCACGGCGACGAACACCGGCTTGCCCGCCTTCTGCAGGATGCGGGCCACCTCCTCGTCGTCGGTGTTGATGCCGGCCTTGCCGTCCACGAGGAAGATGATGACGTCGGCCTCGCGCGCCCCCTCGAAGGCCTGGGCGCGGATGGAGCCTTGGAAGGCGTCGTCGCCGCCCATCTCGATGCCGCCGGTGTCGATGAGCATGAACTCGACGCCGTTCCAGTCGGCCTTGTGGTAGCTGCGGTCGCGGGTGACGCCGCGCATCTCGTGCACGATGGCGTCGCCGGTTTGGGCGATGCGGTTGACCAAGGTGGACTTGCCCACGTTGGGGCGCCCCACGATGGCGACGATGGGAAGGGCCATGGGTATCCTCGCTATTCTTTACGACTCGTCTTGGGCGAGCTTTATGATCTCAGGCAGATAATCGAACGGGTTACAGGATACCACGGACACCGGGGCGCCGGCCGCGTTTTCGATATCCTGCACGGTCATGTCATCGAGCGTCACGCCGTTGTCGTTGAAGATAACGCTCGGAAGGAGAAAGAGCTGGTGGGTTCCTTCTTCTTCCTCGCTGGTAGCCTTGATGGCGGGGGCGATGTCGGAGGCGGTGAGGAGGCCGGTGACGTTGACGTTGCCGCCAAAGTAGTCGTTTCTCACCGTGAGGGGGACGAGGCGACCGGCCAGGGGGCTGTTCGCGATCATGGCGTCCAGGAAGGGCTGCATGGCCTCGCCGACGATGTAGCGGGCGGTGAGGTCGCGGGCCGCCAGCACCTCGGCGGCGCGGGCAGCCAGGCCGCTTTCGCAGGCCTCGTCGAACTCGTCCACATAGGAGCGGACGATGCCGATGCCGTCCTCGAACATGTCGTAGTCGCCGTAGTCGGAGGCCGGCGGGATACGGGCCGGCGTGTCGGCGCCGAAGGCGTTCACGTAGAACTCGTCGGCGGCGAAGACCCAGGGGCCTCCGCGCTCGGCCCGGGCGCGCTGCTGGAAGGGGGCGATCACATCGATGACGCCGCGGGCGGCCTTAGGCGTGGTGAAGCTCTCGTGCAGGGCCGTCTGGTGCTTGGTGAAGCCCAGAGGCACGATGCCCACGCCGTTGATACCCGGGCGCTCCCAGGCCCATTCCAAGGTCTCGCGCAGGGCCTCTCCGTCGTTCACGCCGGGCATGAGTACAATCTGCGCATGGGCCTCGATGCCAGCCGCCAGCAGGCGGTCGAGAGCTGCCAGGCCGTGGGCCGCGTGCTTGCCGATCATGCGGCGGCGCAGCTCCGGCTCGCTCGCGTGCAGGCTCACCCGCAAGGGGCTGATGTGCTGCTCGATGATGCGGGCCTCATCTTCCGGCTTCAAGTTCGTGAGCGTGACGAAGGTTCCCGCAAGGAAGCTCAGGCGGAAGTCGTCGTCGCGCAGCACGAGCGAGGGGCGCACGCCGTCGGGCAGCTGGCGCATGAAGCAGAACACGCAGGCGTTGCGGCAGAGCTTCACGGAATCGAACAGCACGCCGTCGAACTCGAAGCCCCACCGCTCCCCCGGTTCGCGCTCCAACTCCACCACCCCGGCCTCGCCGTCGAGGTCGATGTAGCCGACCGTGATGTCGTCGTCGGCCGTAAGCCAGCGCCAGTCGATGATGTCGCGCAAGGGCGCGCCATCCACGGTCGTGAGGTAGCAGCCGGGCGCAAAGCCGGCATCGTCGGCGGGGCTTTCCGGCTCCACGGCGATAATGCGCGCCGCCGGCCCCTTCCACGCCGCGGCCGCCGCCTCGGCAGCCGTGAGACTCGCCTGGTCGCAGGCGGCGCAAGAGGCGCAAGAGGCCTCGCGCTCGATGTCTTTTCCGGGGTAGGTGGCCATGGCTACAGGGCGCGCAGGAACGCTTCCACGGCGGCGATCTGGTTCTCGGGGGTGCTCGCGCCGGCGGTGACGCCCACGCGGCGGCAATCGGCAAAGGCCTCCGGGTCCAGCTCGTCGGTCGATTCGATGTGGAAGGTGCGCGGGCAGGTGAGCGCGCACACCTCAGCCAGCCGCGTGGTGTTCGACGAGTTGCGGCCGCCGATGACCACCATAGCGTCCACGGCCGAAGCCAGATCGGCCGCGGCCTCCTGGCGCTGGCGCGTGGCCGAGCAGATGGTGTTCTTCACGATGGGCTCAAGCCCCGCCTCGCGCAGGGCGGCCACCACCGCCTCCAAGTTCTCGCGGCGCTGGGTCGTCTGGGCCACCACGCCCACCGGATCGTACAGGCCCTCGGGGATCTCCTCGGGCGCGGCCACCACGTCCACCTTGCCGCCGGCTTCCTCGGCCCAGGCAGTGAGCCCCTCCACTTCCGGGTGACCCGCCTCACCCACCACGATGACGCGACAGCCCTCGGCCGCGAGCTCCGCAGCGGCGTGCTGGGCCCGGGACACATGGGGGCAGGTGGCGTCGACTACGGAAAACCCGCGGTCTTCCACGGCGGCCAGCACCTGGGGCGTCACCCCATGGGAACGGATGACCACCGCCGGCACGTCCCCGGCTGCGGAAGCTGACCCTTCCGCTGACGCGTCCCCGGCTGCGGCACCTTCCCAGCAGATATCTTCCACGGAACCAACGGCCTCGGCGCCGCGGGCGGCCAGATCGGCCACCACCTGCGGATTGTGGATGAGTGGCCCGAGCGTGTAGGCCCGGCTCCCGTCGGCGATGACCTCGTCGGCCATGTCCAGCGCCCGCTGCACCCCGTAGCAGGCCCCGGCCCGCTTCGCGCGAATCACTTCCACGGTTAGCTCTCCTTCACTTTCGCGGCGGCCTTGGCGGCTTTCTCGGCGCGAGCGGTGCGGGCGGCACGGGCCAGCTCCTCGCTCGTGTGGCGCGGGATAGGATGCTCGGCGAACACCGGGGCGTAGTCGCGCGTCTCGGGGAACAGCGCCGCCATGTCCACGTCCTCGGGAGCGCAGCGGTAGTACAGCGCGAAGCACTCGCGCATGGCGTACCAGGTGCAGGCCTCCACGCGCTCGTCCTTCGGCAGGAAGTCGAAATCGCCGACGAGAATGGGATCGCCGTAGTCGACGGTCACCTTCGGGAAATGGACACGCTGGCCCTTCTGTTTGATGCGCTCCACGCCGCGCACGGTCATGGGCAGGATGGGCACCTTCGCCATGCGGGCGATTACCGACACGCCGGCGTGGATGGAGGGCACCCGGTCGGTCTTGCCGCGGCGCGTGCCCTCGGGCAGGATGCCCACGAGCTCCTGGCGCTTGAGCATGCGCACGGCGCGCTTGATGGAGGTCATGTCGGCGGTGTCGCGCTTCACGGGGAAAGCGCCCACCCGCGAGAGCGCCTGGCCGAGCAGGCCGTGGGCGTTGTCGAAGAGGCTGTCGCGGCCCATGAGGCGCACCCACTGCTTCGGGCGCGCGGCCAGGTACATGAAGACGACGTCGAAGAACGACGTGTGGTTGCAGATGACGAGCGCCCCTTCCGCGCCCTGGAAGGCGCGCAGCTTGTCGCGGTTGTCCACCCGATAGCGGAACAGCAGCTTACACAGGCCGCCCACCACCACGTAGGCCGCATTGCCGAACCAGTGCGGGATCTCGTTGGTGCTGGGCTCGCCGCCCAAATCCATGTCCCACATCTCGGAGTATTTTAGGAACATCAGCGCGCCTCTCTGGCAAGCTTGCAGATCTGCTCGATGACTTCCTCGATGTAATGACCGGTGGAGTCGATGTGCACGGCGTCGTCGGCGGGGCGCAAAGGAGCCGTGGCGCGGGAGGAGTCGGCCGCATCGCGCCGGCGCAGGTCGGCCAGCACCTCGTCGTAGTCGATGGAACCGATGCCGCGATCGACGTTCTGGCGCACCCGGCGATGGGCGCGCTCCTCGTCGGAGGCGGTGAGGAACACCTTCACGGCCGCATCGGGAAACACCACGGTACCGATGTCGCGGCCCTCCACCACGTAGTCGCCGGCGTTGCCGATGCGGCGCTGCTGGTCGAGCAGCGCCTCGCGCACGGCGGGCGCGGCGGACACCGGGCTCACGGCGCGGTCGATCTCGGCAGTGCGGATGGCGTCGGTCACCTCGTCATCGCCGATGAACACGCGACGCGGCACCGGGTCGCCTTCCACATGCCCGAAGGCGATGTCGTAGGTACGGGCGATAGCCCCCAAGACCGGCTCGTCGTCGAGCGCGACGCCGTCTTGCAGGGCGCGCCAGGCGATGGCGCGGTACATGGCCCCCGTGTCCAGGCAGGAGAAGCCGAGCTCTTTGGCCACGGCCTTGGCCACGGTGGACTTTCCGGCCCCGGAGGGCCCGTCGATGGCGACGATCACTATTTCACCAATCCCTTCAAGTCGGCGAGGAAGTCGGGGTAGCTCACGGCCACGCAGGTGAAGCGGGTCACCGATACGGGCACGCGCCCGCAGGCGCCCACGAGCGCCCAGGTCATGGCCAGACGGTGGTCACCGTAGGACTCGAAGACGAGGCCTTGGGGCACCTGCAGCTGCGGGTTGCCCTCGACGAACAGATCGTCGCCCTCTTCCCAGGCGTCCACGCCGAGCAGCGCCAGGCCGTCGATGATGGCCTTGAGGCGGTCGGATTCCTTCACGCGCAGCTCCCCCACCTTGTGGAACACCGTGATGCCCCGGGCGTGGGCCGCCACCAGGGCGAGCACGGGGATCTCGTCGATGACCGAGGCGATGTGCTGGGAGGGAATCTCGCAGCCGCGCAGCACGGGCGTGTAGTTCACCGTGATGGTGCCGCGGGGCTCCTTGCCCTCATGCCCGCCGTAGGACTCGCGAATGTCGGCGCCCATGCGCTCCAGCGTGCGCACGAACCCGATGCGGGCCGGATTCAGCGACACGTTCTGAATGGTGACGGAGCTGCCGGGCTTCAGCAGGGCGGCCGCGGCCACGAAGGCGGCCGAGGAGGGGTCGCCCGGCACGACGACGTCGGAGGCGAGCATCTCGGCGGGGCCGGTCACCGTGGCCACGCGGGTGCCGGCGGTGGTGGGCACGTTGAACTCCGGCAGCATGAGCTCGGTGTGGTTGCGCGAGGGCGCCGGCTCGTTCACGGTGGTGGTGCCGTCGGCGAAGACGCCGGCCAAAAGCACGGCGGTCTTCAGCTGGGCCGAGGCCATGGGGCTCGCGTAGTCGATGGCGCGCAGGACGCGGTTGCCGCACACGGTGATGGGCAGCGTCTCCGGCGTCTCGGGCACAAAATCGACGCCCATCTTCGCCAGGGGCGCCACGATGCGGCGCATGGGGCGTTTCTTGAGCGACTCGTCGCCGGTGATGGTCACCTCGATGTCCCAGGGGGCCACGACACCCATGAGCAGGCGCGCCGTGGTGCCCGAGTTGCCGCAGTCGATGGGGGCGGCGGGCTGGCTGGGGCCCTCGGCGCCCCAGCCGGTGACGGTGCCGGAAAGTGACCCGTCGGGCTGGGCCTTCAAATCGACCTCGGCGCCCAAGGCCTCCACGGCGCGGATGGAGGCGCGCACGTCCTCGGAGTCGAGCACGCCGGAAAGATGCGAGGTGCCCTCGGCCATGGCCGCGAACAGCACGGCGCGGTGCGAGATGGACTTGTCGCCCGGCACCGTGACGTCGCCTTTGAAGGGCCCCCCGAAAGGCTCGATGATCGTGTAGGGTTCTGCGAATTCGCTATTCGACATGAGCGTACTCCTTCGGCATGAGCGGACTGAACGATACGGAGAAACCAGCGTTGATCAGCTGCATCGAGAGCTGGCCGATATCGCCTTCATCGGTGAGGATGAGGGAGAGCACGGCGTTGCCCTCGCTGATGTGGTCGATGTCAATAGATTGTATATTGCAACCCACCGAGCTGGCAATGGTGCAGACCTCCGCAACGACGCCGGTGCGGTTCACCATGGGGATGCGCACCTCGAGCAGCTTCTCGGTGGAGGGCACCCAGGCGGCCGGCAGTGCGCGGCGGGCGTCGGCGGCCTCGGCGAGCAGGCGCGTGAACGTCTCGCGGTCGCCGGTTTCCAGCGCGGCGGCGAACGAGCCCAGGATGGAGGCCATCTCGTCCAGGCCGCTTTTCAGGGCGCAGGCGTTGTCGAAGGCGATGCCGCACCACAGCTTCGGGCTGCCCGCGGCGATGCGCGTGGTGTCCTTGAAGCCGCCGGCGGCCAGCCGCATGATAGAGCCAGTGTCGTCGGCGTGCGCGCTCGCCAGCTGCATGAGGGAGGAGGCCACCATGTGCGGCACGTGACTCACCACGGCCACGGCGGCGTCGTGCTCCTCGCGGCGCAGCGACACCACGCGGGCATCGAGGCCGGTGACCAGCTCGTGGAGGTGCTGGAAGTCCTCGGGCACCGTCGCCGTGTCGGGGCAGAGGATCCAGTTCGCTCCCTCGAAGAGGTCGGCGCGGGCGCCGGCGATGCCGCTCTGCTCGGAGCCGGCCATGGGGTGTCCCGGCACGTAGCGCGCAGGCGCAGGCAGAAGCTCGGTGGCCGCGGCGAGGATGTGGCCCTTGGTGGAGATGGTGTCGGTGACGACGCCGGTGTAACCCCAGTCGCGCAGGCGAGCGAGGTAGTCGTCCACGGCGGCAACCGGCGTGGCGATGACCACGAGCTCGCAGTCGTTTTCGATGAAAGCGCGGAAGGCGGGGTCGTCGGGGCCGGAGGCCGCCTCGCACCAGCCTCGCTCGGTGGCGGCGGCGCAGGTGGCGGCATCGGTATCGACCCCGAAGACGCGCACGTCGGGCATCTTGGTCGCCAGCGCCCCGGCCAGCGACGCCCCGATGAGCCCGAGGCCGACGACGGCGATGGCCGAGAAGGGGGCGTTGGGCGCGACGGGAGCGGGCTCCGGCGCGGCGCCCGTCGCGGGGGCATCCGGAGCCGTTTCGGCCGCCCCGCCGGCGCCGTTCAGTTCAGCAGATTCAGTCATGGAAGTGTCTGTTTCCTCAATCGATCAGGTACCAGTCGCCACCCATTGTATACGAAGCCGCCGCCCCCGCACCCAAACACCCACCACCGCCGCATTTTCCGCACGTCTGACGCATACCTCGGTCGTTGACAGGATTCCGCCGTGGGCTATATACTGACGAGGCTGGGTGGCTTGCCGGGGCGAACGGCGGCTACCTCGGGTTCAAGTTTATAGCTTGGCGAAGTAGCCGTTTTCCGTGCTTACCGGGAGCGGCTATTTCACTTTCTGGCCCTTACGGTCAGATCAATCACCGCAATAATCACGAGGACGAATGTCAGCAATTGCGTCCAAGTAACCATGGCAACCTCTGTCGACATGACCCAGCGCGCTTTCGCGGTAGCCTTCGATAACCTGGCAATCCTCCGCGCGCTCTTGCAGAAGGCAGAGTGGCGAATGCAACTCGCTACGGGGATAATCGTGAAGTATTCTTTGAGTCGTGCTACAATGCAGGAGAAGGCGATTGCCGCGGCTACGGCGACCGCTCCACGAATTGACTAGTATTTCGTGGTTGGAGGGTCGCCTTTAGCTACTCGGCTGAGGGCGGCTCTTTCCTCTTTCTGAGCAATTCCCTGATCAGCCCTACAATGGCCGTTACCATGGTTGCCAGTTTGACTGAAGCGCACTCCTACTCGTGCAGTTGGCTTTTGGCCCAGCCTTCGTCGATGGCGGCGTTGCAGCGCTCGTCCAAGAAGGCGGCGCACTCCTCGGGAGTCGTCTTGCCCATGAGCAGGTCGTGGATGCCGGTGTAGAAGACATCGCGCACCGTCTGGGTGTCGGGGCTGCCGCCCGTGAAATCCCATACGTTATCGGCATTGGCGCGGAACAGATCGTAGGAGGGGATATCGGCGCCATAGCGATCGGACACGCGCTTGCTCGCCGGTATCGCGCCCGCCGCATAGTCGAGCCAGCGCTCATCGGTGTACACATAGGAAAGGAAATCCTTCGCCACCTGCAGCTTCTCGGCGTCGCCGTTGTCGAAAACCTGAAAGCCCGAGGCGAAGGCGGTGGCGCTGCCGTCCGCATCGGGCCCCGGGAAGTTCACGAGCCCCACCGTGTCGCCATAGCGGGTGATGGAGGCGTTGTTCACCATGTAGATAGCCAGCTGACCTTGGCGAAACAGGCTGGAGCAATCCTCGATTTCCAAATTCTCCGCGTGCGGCGGAAACCAGCCACGCCCCACGCCGTCCTGAATCCACCGAAGCGCCGCCACGCCCTCGGGCGCCGAAAGGTTGAAATGGCCCGTCTCGTCATAGATGCTAGATCCGGCGGAGCGCAGAAGCGTCACGATATGGGTGTCGCCTTGGGAGCTGCCCGCGTACATCATCATCGGGAAGCTTCCTTTGGGAAGCGAAGCGGCGAGCGCGTCCAAAATGCGCGTCCACTCGTCCAGCGACCAGGCGGTGATCTTCCCTTCGGCGACGAACTCCCCAAGCCCCGCGTTGCGGAACATCTCCTTGTTGTAGGCAAGCACGTTCTGGCGCGCCAGATAGGGCATCATATATGCGCGGCCCTCCACCACGCCCATGTTCCACAAGTCGTCGAAGAGGTCGTCGCGGATAGCCGGGGCGACAACGTCGTCCAGCGGCACGACGCGCCCGGTGCGAATGTAGGTGGAGATATTGAAGTAATCGCCGTAAAGCACATCCGGCGCCTTATCCGTGTCGAACGACCCCTTGACGGCCTCGTCGTACTGGTTCTGCTCGAAGACGACGACCTCGACGTCGACGGGCCTCTCGTAGTCGCGTTGGAACCCCTCGGCCATGCCCTGAATGACCGTTTCCACCTGGCTGATTGAGTCGTCGAAGACGACGTCGTGGCCCGTGCGGGGCACCTTGATCACCAGACGAACGGGCGCGGCACCCGTGAAGGGCAGGCTGTTGCAACCGGCGAGGGACAGCGTCCCTGCGGCCGCAAGGAAGGCCGCTCCCGCGCAGAAGGCGCGGCGGGTCATGCCGCGACGAGGGATCGGCGGCACGACGCTTTGCGTCGGCGGAAATGCCGGCTCGATCATCCCGCGATGTATTCTGCGGCTCTCGCTACTCATGAGGCACCGCCCTTCCGAACGGCCTCGAGCTTTTGCAGCATGACCGTCACGTTCAAAGGCTTGCTGAGGAAGTCGTCCATGCCCGATGCCAAAGCGCGATTGCGATCTTCGGCGAACGTGGAGGCCGTGCAGGCGAAGATGCGCACCGTCTTGGCATCGGCTCGCTTCAGATCGCGGATCGCGCGAGAGGCCTCGTAGCCGTCCATGACCGGCATCTGGGCGTCCATGAGGATGGCCGCGAAATGTCCCGCCGGCGATTCGGAGAACAGGCGCACGGCCTCCTCGCCGTTTTCGGCCACGGTGATGGAGAAGCCCTCCTCGGTGAGGATGGACGAGATGATGTCGGCGTTCAGCTCGTTGTCCTCGGCCACGAGGATCTCGACGGGCGCCCGAGCGGCTTCGGCGCCAGACGGCGAGGAGACGGCCCGAACGGCTCCGGGGGCCCCGGGGGCTTCGGCGACTCTGGCGGTTTCGGCGACTTCGCCCTCCGCCCCTTCCGCGCGTTCTGTGCCTCCCCTGCCTTCCGCGCCTTCTACGCTCGGCGAAATCAGCGAGGGCGCCTGAGCAAGCGTCGGCTCATCGCCATTCGCGACAGTGGGAAGCGTCACGATGACGGTGAAGCAGGAACCGCACCCCGGCTCGCTTTCCACCGTGATGGAGCCGCCCATCTGTGTCATGAGCAGGTAGCTGATGGACATGCCCAGCCCCGTGCCCTTCTGGGAATCGCTGTTGCGGTTACGCTCTTGCGTGAAGGCGTCGAAGACGTGCTCGGCGAACTCCTTGGTCATGCCGCAGCCGGTATCGGCGATCGACACCGTGAGCACGGCCTCATTCCCCGACGCGTACACCGCCTCGTGCACCTTCATGGTGATGCGGCCGCCCTCGGGCGTGAACTTCACCGCATTCGACAGGATGTTCATGAGAACCTGCGACAGGCGCACCTCGTCGCCTCGAAGCCACGGGTGCTCGACTGTGCGCGACAGCTCGAAGCGGATCCCGCGGTCGGCCATGGGCCCGCGCTGCATCTCGCAGACATTGTCGACCAGCGCGTTCACGTCGAAGGGCTCGCTCGTCAAATCGACCTTGCCGGCCTGCAGCTTCGACATGTCCAGGATGTCGTTCACGAGCGATAGCAGGTACTGGGCGGCCTTGCCGAGCCGATTCACATAGTCGCGCATGGCGGTGGCGTCGTCCACGTGCCGCTCCATCAGATGGTTCAGGCCGATGATGCCGTTTAAGGGCGTGCGGATCTCGTGGCTCATGTTCGAAAGGAACTCCGTGCGCGCGACGGCCTCGGCCCGAGCCTGGATCGACTGCCTCATGAACCGGTAGATGACCGCCAGCATGATGGAGATGACCGCCACCATGGCCCCGAGCATGCCCACCGTCATGGCGATAAAGGGGGCGAAGCGCTGGCTGAACACCTCCGTCGGAACCGTCATGATGAACGACCACTCGGTACCTGCGACCGGCGCGAAGGACATGACGAGATCCTCGCCGGCGCTCGTCGTGCAATTGATGACGAAGCTCTCGCCCGCGGCGATGTTGCGGCGGATGTCCTCCACCGTGACGCCGTCGTCGATGCGGCCGGCCTCGAGCGTGTCGTAGAAGTTGTCGCGCCCGGCCAGATCGGTGGCAGGGCTGGCGCTCACGATGTAATAGCCCCGCGCGTTCACGACCGAGGAGACGCCCTGACCGTCGAAGCTCTCGATGACCAGCTGGCTGGAGATGGTGGACAAGTCGCTGCGGGCGAGCATGGCCACGAAGGTTCGCCCGCCGATTTCTGTATCGGGCAGGCGGATGCCGAAAATGAGGGACTCCTTGGTGGTTTCCAGCCGGCCGTTCTCGTCGTCGTAGAGCATGGCGAAGTGCTCCCGCCCGTCTTCCATGAGCTCGTCGTAGGCGTGCTCGTCGGCACCGAGGCGCACGTACGAGCTGCTGTAGAGCGTGCCGTCGGCTTCCATGAGATAGACCGCGTTGAACATGGCCGACGAGGCCGCCTCCAGGTTCAGCTGCTCCTGAGCCTCGTGCACCGTCTGCACGTCGTAGACCTCGAGGCGGTCGGCCACCGCGCCCAGGCGCGCGTAGCAATTGTTCAGCGTGCCCTCGATGGTCTCCACGTCGTGGCGGGATATCTCGTCCACGGAGGTCATGAGGTTGCCGGCGACCGTCGCGGAGAGTTGGGCCAGGTAGACGCAGACCGCGACGACAATGACGACCGCCGCGGCCGATACGATGGCGATGTACTTTCTGCGCTCCAAAAGCCGTCCTTGTGCATGCTTGTTATTCCTGCGTCAGTTTATCACTGAAAACAAGCGGTCACGAGAACGTAACTCGACGGTGAACTTGAAAGGGCCGGGGGATACCCGCAGGCTGAATTCGTAGGGGGCGACCTTGGTCGCCCCTCTCAGGCGAGATTAACGTGCTTGACGAGGGCGAACCGAGGTTCGCCCCTACGAGAAGGAGCTTTCGAGTTCCTTGATGGCGGCGTAGAAGCGCTCGTTTTGCGGCGTGGGGATGCCATGGGCCGCGCCCAGGCGGTTGATGGTGCCCGAGAAGAGCTCCACCTCCGTGGGACGGCGCGCCAGCACATCCTGGCGCAGGCTCGGCAGACCCTCCGGGTTCAAGTGGTCGATGATATCGAGCCAGTAGGCCACGTCCTCTTCGGTGAGACCCACGCCTTCCGCCCGGCCCACCGCCGCCACCTCGCGCATGGCTGCGATCATGGCCTCGCGCGCCTCGCCGGGTGCGTGGATGCCGCTGAAGCAGCAGTCGTAGACGGCACAGGCCTGGTTCACCCCCACGTTGCAGATGAGCTTGCCCCACAGCTGATGCCGGATGTCATCCGGCGTGATGAAGGGCTGGTCCATGGCGGTGAGCCATTCCGCGACGCGCTCGAGGTTCGCCCGCTGGGCCGCGTCCTGGGCATCGTGGACGCCCAGGGCCATCACGCCCACGCAGCCGGCGGTCACCGTGGCGCCCACCTTGCGGGAGTCCATCTGCTGGGCGACGCACAAAAGGACGCGATCCCACCCGAAGCGCTCGGCGAGCACTTCCTCGCTCGTGACGCCGTTGAGCACCGAGATGATGGCAGTATCGGGGCCGACGAGCGGCGCCGACTGCTCGATGGCCTCGGGCAGCGCGCCGTACTTCACGGCGTACAAGACGACATCGAAGGGATCCTCCGCGGCGCGCTCGGCAGCCTCATCGTAGGTCAGATAGGTGACGCGGATGGGCTCGCCGTTGAACGTGGCGGCCTCGGCGCGATAGCGCTCGGTGCGGGCCGTATCGGCGACCACGAAAACGCGCTCGGGCCCCATGGCGGCCCCGAAGCAGCCGGCATACATGGCCCCCAGCGACCCGAACCCGACAATGGCGACATTTTCAATAGGCTTCATAGGAGCCTCCTTGCTATTCAACGATGGCAATGCGCAGCGGGAACACGGGGCGCCTTGACCGAGCGAGTTCCGCAGATGGTATCGAAGGCGCAACGACGCAGGGAAAAGGCGACCTTGGGCCTTCGATACCATCGAGGACTGTCTGAGCGAATCAAGGTGCCCCGTGGTCCCGCCCCCCCCGAGGAGTCGCTACTGCATATCTTCCAAACGTCCGTGTTTCTCGTAGCGGGTGACGCGGGCGATGCGGTTGTCGTCATCCACGAACACCACGCGCGGGGCGTTGTCGGGATCGGCGAACTCCTCGGGGGTCATCTGCGCGTAGCACATGATGATGACCTTGTGCCCCGGCTCCACGCAGTGGGCCGCCGCGCCGTTCACGCAGATCATGCCGCTTCCCGGCTCGCCGGCGATGACGTAGGTCTCGAAGCGGTTGCCGTTGTCGATATCGACGACCTGCACCTTCTCGTACTCCAAGATGCCCGCCGCGCGGGCAAGCTCGGTGTCCACGGTGATGGAGCCGACATAGTCGAGCTCGGCCTGCACTACCCGGGCGCGGTGGATCTTCCCCTTCAGGACGTTCAGCAGCATGGGCTATTCCCCTTCCTCGTACAGGAAGTTGTCGATGAGGCGCGTGCTCCCGATGTAGACGGCCATGGCCACGAGCGCCATGGCGCCGATGGCGTCGGTCGGCTGCATGGTCACACCGTCGACGACTTCCACGTAATCGATGCGCGCGAGCGGCTCGGCCTCGATGATGCCGCCCATGAGCGCCTTGAGCGCCGCGGCGTCGCGCTCCCCCGCCTCCACGGCCGCCTTCCCGGCGAAGATGGCCCGCGACAGCACGAGGGCCGCCTGGCGCTCCTCCGCGCTCAGGTAGGCGTTACGCGAGCTTTTGGCCAGACCGTCAGCCTCGCGCACGATGGGACAGCCGACGACGGTCACGTTCATGTTCAAGTCGGCCACCATGCGCTTGATGATGGCGAGCTGCTGGGCGTCCTTCTGCCCGAAAAAAGCGCGATGCGGCTGCACGATGTTGAAGAGCTTCGTGACCACCGTGCACACGCCGCGGAAGTGCCCCGGGCGCGAGGCGCCGCACAGCGAGTCGGTGAGCGTTTCCATGACCACGAAGGTGTTGTGGGCCGGGGCGTACATGTCGTCCACTTCCGGGTGGAAGACGACGTCGACGCCGTGGCGCTCGCAGATGCGCGCATCGCGCTCGAGATCGCGCGGGTAGGCCTCGTAGTCCTCGCCCGGTCCGAACTGGATGGGGTTGACGAATACCGAGACGACGACGCGGTCGCTCGCCGCGCGGGCGGCGTCCATGAGGCTCTCGTGGCCCTCGTGCAGCGACCCCATGGTGGGCGCGAGCCCGATGGAGAGCCCCTCGGCCTTCCAGGCGGCCGCGCGGGCCTTCATGTCCGCAACAGTGCGAATGATCTCCATGGCCGGCCTCCTAGAGGTTTTCCAGCACGCCCGCAGGGGCGGCGTAGGTGTGCTCGGCGGCGGGGAACGAGCCGTCCTTCACGGCGGCATCGTAGGCGCGGTAGGCCTCGAGCATGACGTCGCCCACCTCGGCGAAGCGGCGCACGAACTTCGGCGTGAAGTCGTGGAACATGCCGAGCATGTCCTGGTTCACGAGCACCTGGCCGTCGCAGCCCGCGCCGGCGCCGATGCCGATGGTGGGGATGGTCAGCTCCGCCGACACGCGTTCGGCGAGCTCGGCGGGAATGGCCTCGAGGACCACGGCGAAGGCGCCGGCCTCCTCCACGGCATGGGCATCCTCCAGAAGCTTGCGGGCCGAGTCGGCCGTCTTGCCCTGCACCTTGAAGCCGCCCAGCGCGTTGATGCCCTGGGGCGTAAGGCCGATATGGGCGCATACGGGGATCTGGCAGTCGACGATGGCACGGATGCGGTCCGCCACTTCCACACCGCCTTCCAGCTTCACGGCGTTGGCGCGCGCCTCTTTCATGAGGCGGCCGGCGTTCACCACCGCGTCGTGGACGCTGGACTGATACGACATGAAGGGCATATCGACGACGACGAGCGCGTTCTTCGTGCCGCGGGCCACAGCGGCCCCGTGGTGGATCATGTCCTCCATCGTCACCGACACAGTGTCGCCCAGACCGAGCATGACGTTGCCGAGCGAGTCGCCGACGAGGATGGAATCAATGCCGGACTCGTCCACGAGCCGTGCCGTGGTGTAGTCGTAGGCGGTGATCATCGAGATCTTCTTGCCCTCGGCCTTCATTTTGAGAAACGTCGATACGGTAACACTCATGGTTACTTCCTTTCGATCCTGTCGCCCCGGGCCCTCCCGGGTGCAACGGTATCCTTCACTGGCGCGTATTATAAGCTCTGACGCCGGCGCAGCATCCCGAAATGTTGGTGATTTCGATCAGATTTGCCGATACTGCCATTCTTGCGATCTATAAGAAAGCCGGCTGCGACCCGCGCCCCCACAAGAGGTCGACGTTGGCGCGCGTCGCGGATCGCGCCGGGACGCGGATCGGCTCAGATACTCGCAGACGCCGGAACATGGGCCAAACCAAGCCCTCGCCGGCGCCCGAGCTAGGACGCGAGCTCCTTGAGGCGCGCCACTTCCTCTTCCGCGAGCGGACGCGAGGCGCCCCGGGGCAGATCCCCCAGGACGAGCGGGCCGAAGGCCTCGCGGTGCAGGGCGATCACCGGATGCCCCACGGCTTCCAGCATGCGACGCACTTGACGGTTGCGGCCCTCGCGCAGGCGCACTTCCACGTAAGATCCCCTGGCGGCCAGCGCGTCGCGGCCGCGCTTGCCCCCGTGGCGCTGGCGGTACCCGCTGGCTCCGGCCCCCTCGCCGATAAGCTGCGCGGCCCGGCGGCCATCGGCGCCCTCGAGCACGCGCACGCCCGCTGGCAACGTGAGACCGTCGTCCAGCAGAACCCCTTCGCGCAAGCGCCGCACGTCGCCCGCATCGGGCACCCCTTCCACCAGGGCCAGATACGTCTTCTCCACGTGGCGTCGCGGGTGCAGAAGCCCATGGCCCAGCTGTCCGTCGTCGGTGAACAGCAGAAGCCCCGTAGTGTCGGTGTCCAGCCGCCCCACGGGGAAAAGCCCCGGATGGGCGAGCAGCTCGTCGGCCATGAGCGCAGCCACGGTGGGGCGCCCCTGGGGATCGCTCATGGTGGTCACGTAGCCGGCGGGCTTGTGCAGCAGGAACGTGGCGTTCTCCTCGGGCAGCGCGACGGGCGCGCCGTCCACGGCCACCATGTCCGCAGCAGGATCAACCTTCACGCCCATCTCGGTCACCCGCGCGCCGTTCACGGTCACGCGGCCAGCTGCGATCAGCTCCTCGGCATGGCGCCGCGAGGCCACCCCGGCCCGAGCCAGAAACTTCTGCAACCTCATTTCGGCCATGGCGGGGGACCTACTCGTCGTCGGTCTCGAAGACGAGGGAGTCGAAGTCGATCTTGTCGACGACGCCTAGCGTGGATGCGATGGCGCAAGCGAACATGGCGTCGGCGTCTGCGGTGCCGAGCGCGTCGGCGGCAGCGCCGGGCACGGCGATGCGGGCAGCTCCAGTATCCGCACCATCCCCAGCAGCCTCGGCAGCCTCGTCGTCCTCAATCTTCGCTCGACCAGCTGCTATCGCTGCCGCTTCCTCCCCGCGCTCCCCCTCCAGGGCGTCCGCGAGCACCTCGGCCGCCGCATCCGTGCCCTGGGCCAGCTCCTCGTCAGATAGCATGGCCTCGCCGTCGTCGGCCTCGAAGTCCTCGCCCATGAGCGCGCGGGCCATGGTGCGGGCCTGCTCGTCGGAGACAACCGCGTCCTTGCGCGTGGCCGACAACCGCTCCGTGATGAGCCGACGCGTCTCCGCATCGGGCGCGAAATCGGCCAAATCGGGCAGGTCGGCAGGGCTGCGCAGACCGAACTTCTCCAGAAAGCCCCGGGTCGTGCCGTAGAGCACCGGGTTGCCTGGCGCGTCTTCTGTACCCACCTCGCGCACGAGCCCCTTCTCCACCAGCGAGTTGATGGAGCTGTCGGAGTTCACGCCGCGCACCGAGGCCACCCCGGCACGGGTCACCGGCTGAGTATAGGCCACGATGGCCAGCGTCTCCATGGCCGCCGCGGAAAGCTTGCGCGTGTCCCAGGACAGCACGTACTTCTCGATGAGCTCGTGGTAGGCCGGATGCGTGAACAAACGCCAGCCGCCGGCCACTTCGCGCAGCTGGATGCCGGAGCCGCGGGCCTCCAGATCATCCCGCAGCCGCACGAGCGCCGCCTCCACCGCGCCCACCTCGCACTCGAGCATCTCGGCAAGCGCGATGGTACCCACGGGCTCGTCGGTCACGAAGAGCATCGCCTCCAGGGCGCCCGCCAGCTGGTCTTCCTGCAATCCTTGAAACATGTGCCTCTACTCCTCCCCCACCGACGTGAGGGCGTCGTCGCCTTCCAAACGCAAATCGCCCGAATTCTCGATGTAGTCGATCGCGATATCGCCGAACAGCTCGTCCTGCTCGAGCCTCACCATGACGCGCTTGTACAGCTCGAGGATGGCCAGAAACGTCACTACCGCCACGTCCTTGGGCGTGCCCGGGCCCACAAGCTGCGAGAAACGCAGGTGCTTGGCCGTGCGAATGCGCTGATGAATGGCGCGCACGTGCACCTCCACGGGAATGGGCTTGGCGGCAATGTGCTCGCTTTCCAGCAGGAACACCTCGCGCCGGGCCAGGGCCGCGGCCGCCTGGTAGGCCAGCGCGTCCAGCGACACCCCTTCCAGAAAATCGGGCATGAGGCCGAGAAAGTCGGCATCGGGGCCGAAGGGGCGCGTGTGCATGCGACCCTCGGCGATGAAACGGTTGTGGAGCACCGCAGCGGCATTCTTGAACTTCTTGTATTCCATGAGGCGCTCGACCAGCATATCGCGGGCCTCGGAAGGCGCGAGCTCCGCCAAGTCGTCGTCAAGCTCGTCGCGCTCGCGCGGGATGAGGCTTTGGGCCTTGATCTCGAGCAGCGTAGAGGCCACCAGCAAAAAGTCGCTCGCCACGTCCAGATCGAGGGTCTCCATGCGGGACACCTCGGCGAGGTACTGATCGGCGATCTCGGTGATGGAGATGGCGCCGATATCCACCTTCTGGCGGCTCACGAGGTAAAGCAGCAGATCGAAGGGTCCCTCGAAGCTGTCGATGCGGACTTTGTAGGACATGGGCGGCGCCGTCTCTTAGGAGAAAAACGGCGGGAACATGAAATCGAACAGATTGCCGGCCGTGACCCCCAGATACCACGAGAACGGGTTGAAGTTGAACACGTAGGGCAGCACCACGATGGCGATCATGAACACGGGGAAGGCGTACTGCTGGATCTGGTAGTACTTCGGCAGGTACTTCGGCGGCAGCAGGATGGCGAAGATGGATGAGCCGTCCAAAGGAGGGATGGGCAGCAGGTTGAAGAACATAAGGTACAGGTTGATGAGAGCGAACGTGGGCAGGAACATCACGTAGAAGTAAGCGAACAGCTCGTTGTTGGCGAAGGTGGGGTTGCTGACGAGCCCCGAGCAGCCCCACGCCACCGCAGCGGCCAGCGCGGCCATGGCGAGGTTGGCGGAAGGCCCGGCCAAACCCACAATGACATCGTCGCGGCGCGGATCCTTGAAGTAGCGCGGATTGTAGGGCACGGGCTTCGCGTAGCCGAACACCGGCCAGCCCATGACCATGAGCAGAAGCGGCAGAATGACCGTGCCGAAGGGGTCGATGTGCTTGAGCGGGTTCAGCGAAAGGCGTCCGGAGCGCTTAGCCGTGGGATCGCCCAGCTTGTAGGCCGCATAGCCGTGGGCAACCTCGTGAAGCACGAGAGCCGGGATGAAGCTCAGCACCGAGCAGATGATGTAGGGAAGGTTAACCATAGCGCATAAGTGTAGCGCACCGCGCGCCCTCATCATCGCGCCGCTTTCCAAACCCACAGAAACCGCCGATGAACGACAGCGGGCCCCGCGACGGAGGGAGGGGGACGTCGCGGGGCTCAAAAGAGGAGGGCGCAGGGATCTTAGGCGGCAGCGGCGGCCGAGGCGCCGGCGATGCGGCCGAATACGATCAGATCGGTGTAGGAGTTGCCGCCCAGACGGTTGGCCCCCTGCACACCGCCGGTCACCTCGCCAGCGGCGAACAGGCCGGGAATGGCCTCGCCCGCAGCGGTGAGCACCTGCGCCTCGGGACTGATGCACACGCCGCCCATGGTGTAGTGGATGGTCGGGATGCGCTTGGAGGCGTAGAAGGAGGGATCGGACACCGCGTCGCCCAGAAGCTCCTTGCCGGGCGCGATCTGCGTGTCCTTGCCGGCGGCCACGCAGGCGTTGTAGCCCTCGATGGTCTCGGCGAGCGTCGAGGGATCCACGCCGATCTGGGTCGCCAAGTCCTCGATAGTGTCGGCCTTGAAGCTGTGGCCCTTCGCCACCAAGTCGGCGATCTCCTCCAAGCGGTCGTCCTTGATGTTCGTGGAATCCACCAGAAGCCACATCTCGTCGTTCGGCTGCTCCAGGATGGCATCGGCGATGGTGTCGCGGCGCTCGTCCTCGCGGACGAAGCGGACGGCATCGTCGTTGACCATCACGTAGTCCTCCACACCCAGCCAGTTGCCCACGAAGGTGGCCACGCCGCCGTTCTGCGGGTCGCCCAAGGGGTGAATCTGCACGAGTTCCATGTTGCGCAGCCCCGCGCCGGCGGCCTCGGCCAAAGCCAGGCCGTCGCCGGTGGAGGAGCACACGTTAGAGGAGGGCATCGATTCGGTCACGCGCTTGTCGTACTGCATGGCGAGCTCCGCGTTGCGGGAATAGCCGCCCGTGGCGAGCACCACGGACTTTCCGCGCACTTCCACGGCCTCGCCGGAGGACGGACGGGTGCCGCGCACGCCTACGACCGCGCCGCCTTCCACGATGAGCTCTTCGATCTTCGCATCGGTGTACAGGGTGAAGTTGCCCGTGGCCTGGGCGGCGTCCATCAGGCAGGAGACGTAGTAGCTGCCGCCCTGCTCGCCCTTGCGCTCGACCTCGACCGCGTGCCCGCGCTGCCACAGGCCGCCGATGGCCGTGAAGACCTCCTTCTCGTAGATAAGGCCGTGGTCTTCCATCCAGTGCACGGCGTCCAGCGCGTTGTCGGCGAGGATGCGCACGAGGGCCGGGTCGCCCGCCGAGTCGCCGCCCTCGAAGGTCTGGGTGTAGTAGAAGTCCGGCGAGTCCTCAATGCCCATGGGCTCCTGGCGCTCCGGGTCCGGCGCGTTCAACGTGCCCTCGCCGGCGTTGGTGTTGCCACCGTAGATGTCCATCTTCTCAAGCATGACGACGGACTTGCCCGCCTCGGCGGCCGTCACGGCGGCGGCCAGAGCCGCGCCGCCAGAGCCGATGACGACCACGTCGGCCTCATCGGTTATGGGCTCGGCAGCGTTCACGGAGGCGTCGCCCTTCATGATGGCGCGCATGTCGGCGCCCGCGGCCTCGGCGCACTCGGCCACGGCCGTGGCGAAGGCCATGGAGGTGAGGGTGGCGCCGGTCACGGTATCGACGGAGAGCTTCTGGGTGTCCAGGTAGTTGTCGGTCAGAAGGCGCACGGCGGCATCGCCGATGTTGCGGCTCTCCATGTGGTCGGCCTCGATGGAGGCGATGCGGTCGGCCTCGAAGGTCACCGACACTTTGATCTCGCCGTTGCGGCCCTGAGCGGTCGCCTCGTAGGTGCCGGGAGTGAAGGCCGGCGCGGCATCGCCCGTGGAGGCCGCCGGGGTCTTCGGCGCGCAACCGGAAAGACCGAGCGCAGCGAGCGCCATAGTGGCGAGGCTGCCGCTGATGAACTGGCGGCGGTTCAGCTGGAACTTCTCCGCGATGTTGCGATGGATACGGGCGAGGGCGCGCTGACGACGCGTGAAGGCCTCGATCTCGTTGGGGTTCTGAATCATAGTGCTCATGGTGTCCTCCTCGGGTCTCCCTATGTCCTTGGGCGGTTGAGCCGTCTGCTCGCCGCCGATGAGGCCATCCTAGGGCCCGGCCCGGCGGGCGGACTAGTACACGAACGGTGTGTTTTCGCGGAGAACCCCTATGACACGAAGGGGGTGATACGGACGTTTCCCCAGGTCATTGAGAATACGGGCAAAACCTGAAAGCGTTGCCGAAGAAAAAGGCCGCACCGTGGCGGCCGGGGGGACGATGCGGGGCGGCATCTCAGTCGCCAAGACCGAGCAAGTCGAGCACCTCTTGCTTGGAGTGAACGCCGAGCTTCTGGTAGATGTGCTTCGAATGGGATCGCACGGTGTTCTCGGAAATGAACAGCGTCTCGGCGATATAAGATTTGGAACGGCCCTTCACGAGCATCTGGAGCACCTCCACCTCGCGCACCGTGAGGCCACACTCGGCGCCGAGGCGCTCGCAGCCCGCATCCAAACTTTCGAAGACCGCAGGCACCGGAGCGGCGACGTCCAGATCGGCGAAGATGCGCCGCTGCGCGAAGGCGCTGTCGTTCAAGGCTAGCACCACCGTCACCGTGACGACATAGGCCAGCACCGTCACGGCAATCGCAGGAGATTCCAACTGCCCGAGGAGCACGCCCGCCGTCTCGCCCAGGGCCAAGGGTAGCGAGTAGGCGAGCCATCCCGAGGCGAAGATCACGAGGGGCGAGGCCGTGGAATGGTGGGCCACATCGGCGAGCATGGCCCACAGCAGCATGACCACGAGGGTTTGGGCGATACCGGCGCCGAGAAGCAACCAGGGCACGGCCGCGGGACCGGCCACGGGCAGAAAGAACAGTGCCGCCGCCGTGAACAGCAGCACGGCGCGCCACAGCCCCGAGAAGTTAATGAGCCGCCCGCGCACGAGCACCCACCACAGCATGGCTGCAGCAAGAACGATCTCGACGCCGTGGTGCACAACGGTGAGCGCCACGAAGGGCACGGGGTCGGATTGCACGGGGACACCCTTCACGGCCCCAATGGCAAAGCTGTAGACGGCCACGCCGAAGAGAATCTTCCAGGGAATCGCCGTGGGATTCACCTCGTGGAACATGCGCGGCGCGCGCCCTGCGGGCACGGGGTGGGCATCGGCGCGGCGCGCGAGGGCCACCGAGACGGTCGGAAGCAGCGCCAGCACGATGGCCGCAGCGGGAGCCGGCAGCATATCGAGGGGCACCTTCAACGCGGAACCTACCGCCATGGCGATGAACACACAGGCGATGACATCTTTGGCTCCCAAGCTGGCGAAGAACGGCGCCCATTGCAGATAGAGCCACGCGACGCCCGCGCCCGCGAGCGCGGCGGCGACCGCATAAAAGATCGAAGCTGAGGGTGATGCTGGGAGCAGCGGCACCACCAAAGCGACGCTGGCAAGCCCCTGCACAACGGCCAAGGGCCACGCGAGGCGCCGGAGACTCGGCACGCACCCCCTCAGCACCAGCATCATTACGACGGCCATCGTCGCCGAAAGGGCCAAATACAGCGGCACGCCCAACGCGACCTCGCCGAGGGCCCCGTCGCTGCGATGGGCGATGCAGTAGATCCATATCTGTGGGACGCAGACACCGATATAGGAGATGTCGAAATTGCGCAGCACGGCCGGCCGGCGCTCCTTACCAGCCGCCGCACTGTCCGTCGTGCGGTCCTTCGCCGACCCCTGTTCTCCGATGCCCACATTCCCTCCTTGCGCTACGTCATCTGCGCCATTATACCGACTCGGCTCCCATCTGGGCAAATAGGAGAAAGCGCTAGTCGAGTACCAGCTGCTGGATGTAGACGTCATTGCGCAGATCCTTGGCATGGGCCGCGTCGATGGAGTCATCGGCGACCATGGCCTTGATGAGCTGCAGCTCGCGGACGAGGGCCTGGGCCTGCACGTCCTCCACAGCGTCATGGGTCTCACGCATCTGATGGAACTGGTCGGACAGGCTGGGGGCAGCCGGACTCTCCTCCCCTTCCATGTCGTCTTCGCCCTCATCCCACCGCGCCGCCCTGCGAGCGATGCCGTCCAGCTGGTCGTACAAGCCGCGCACCCGAGCGACCTCCGCACGGGCCCGGGCCGCCGCCGCGGGCGATGCCGCAGGCGCGAGATCTTCCAGCATCTCGGCGTAACGGTGCATGACGATGACCGTGGCCGGCTCGTCAACGGCGTCGACGGCAGCGCCCTTCACCGCCCCGGTGAGATGCGCGTCGGCCTCGATGGAGGCGATCACGCCCAGGGTGAGGTCGATCTCGGCATCCACCCGATCGCGGGTGCGCTTCGCCGAACGTTTTGAGGGCGTGAGCGCCGGCACCGCGAAGTCGGCCAGCACCAGGGTCAGCACGATCATGCCCGAGGCAATGGAGACGAGCGTGGCCTGACCGGAAGCGGACAAGCCCGCGGCCGCCGTCAGCGTCAACATGAGGGAGAGCGTGATGCCGCCCTTGGCGCCGGCGAAGGCCATGGCAAGGGTGCCGCGCAGGGCCGCAGGGGCGAAGCAACTGCGCGCCCCCTTGCCCGATGCGATCGCAGCCCTCACGTCCATGGCGAGCAGCCACGCGAAGCGCACTCCTTCCAACACGAGAGTCAGCACCACCACGACGCCCAGCAGCGTCGCCGGATCGCCCAAGCTCCCCTCGGCCGCCGGTTCCAGAAGGCGCGGCAGCTGCATGCCCAGCACGACGAAGATGATCCCGTTCAGCACGAACTCCAAGGTCGTCCACACGCTTTGGGCCTGCAGCTTGGTGCGGGCCGTGGCAGCCGTGTGGCGCTGGGGCAGTAGGGACAGCATAAGCCCCGAGGCCACCACGGCGATGACCGCGCCGATGTGCAACGATTTCGCCGCCAGATAGATGACGAAGGGCAAAAGCAGCTCCAGCATCACGTGGAGCGTGGGGTTGTCGAGTCCCGTGCGCCGCAGCACCTGCAAAAGGCCCCAGGCGAGAAGCCCCATGACAAGACCGCCGAAGAAGCCGCCGAACAGATCGAGGGCGAATTCCTCGCCCGCATGCAGAAGCGAGAATGATCCCGTGGCCAGAATCGTCAGACAGCATTGGAACACCACGGTGCCCGTCACATCGTTGAACAGGGCCTCGCCCTTGAGCAGCGCCTCGTGACGGCGGCCGAACCGGCGGTCGTGGGTCAGCGCCGTGACGGCCACGGCATCGGTAGATCCCATGGCGCCGCCGAGCGCGCAGGCAGCCGCCAGGGGCACGGCGGGCAAAAGCGCGTGCAACGTCGCCCCGCAGGCAGCAACGATGGCGAAGACGAGCCCCACGGAAAGCGACGCGATGCCCCAGCGGTTTTTCCACAGGGCTCCGGAGTCCACGTGGCGCGACTCGTTGAAGTGCAGAGGCGCGATGAACAGGATGAGCAGCAACTCCGGATCGATGCCCCATTCCAACGGCGTGGGCACCGCCAGCGCGAGCGCGGCGCCGAGGGCGATCTGCACAAGCGGCAGCGACAGCGGGGGCAGGAACTTGTCCAGAATGCTGGAGGCGATGACCGCCGTCAGCAGAAATAGGATCAGCTCGAAGGTCTCCATCTACACCAACCCCGGAAAGCCTTGCTGGGCCAGAGCCTCGTAGGCAGCTATGGCGACGGCATTGGAAAGGTTGAGGGAACGGGCGCCCTCGCGCATGGGGATGCGCCGGCAACGGTCGGCGCGGGCATCGATGATTGCCTGATCGAGCCCGCGGCTCTCGCGCCCGAACAGCAGAAACGCGTCCGGTCCGTAGACGGCATCGCGATAGCCGCACGCCGCCTGTCCCGCGAAAAGGTGCAGCTCATCATCGCCGTGAGCCGCGAAGAACGCCTCGACGCACGGCCACCGCACAACTTCGACATCGTCCCAATAGTCGCATCCGGCCCGCTTCAAGTTCTTCTCCGTCAGCCGAAACCCCATCGGCTCCACCAAATGCAGCCGCGCCCCCACGCACGCGCATGTCCGCGCAATATTCCCCGTATTCTGGGGAATCTCCGGTTCCACAAGAACAATGTTCAACATTGCAACCCTTTCATAGTTGGTAGAGCAGGTTCGAGATGCGGGGTGCCGTTCACCAAGCGAGTTCCGCAGCGAACGGAAATGCCCGGTGGGCATTTCCGCCGAGCGAGGACTGTCTGAGCGACTGAACGGTACCCCGCAGCTCGAACCGGAGGGATCCCCTAAGCCCGCTCCTGTTGGCGGGCCATTTCGGCTTCCAGCTCCTCGGTGAGGGTGAACCACTCCTCCTCGGCGGCGGCCAGACGCTGCTTCAGTTTGGCGTGCTCGGCGATGGCATCGGAGGAGGCGTCCTCGTTCACGTAGAAGTCGGGGTCGGCCATCATGGCCAGCAGCTCCTCCATGCGAGCGTTGTCTCGTTCCATCTGCTCGTCCAGCTGGGCGATGCGCTTGCGGTGGTTCTTCAGGGCCGCGTAGGCGCGGTTGCGGGCTTCGGCCTCGCGGCGCTTCTGCTCCTTGGTCTTGGGGGCGCTGCCCTTGGGCGCGGTGAGCTGCACCTCGGGGCGGGCGGAAGGCGCATTCCCGACGCCCTTGGCAGCTGCGGAGGGCTGACCGAGGTCAGCCCCTACGGAACCATCCCGAGCAGCCGTCGAGCTCGAGCCTTGGCGGTCGCGGCGGCGGTTCACGGTGATCTTCGTGGGGGACGCCGCACCGGCGCGGCGCTTCTCGGGGACCGCGCCGCTCCCCTTCGCGTGGATGCCCGCATCGGCGAGCGCCTCGTCCACCACCGAGCGGTCGGCGTCCACGTCGCCATCGAGCTGGCCCGACTTGTACAGGTAGTAGTCGTAGTCGCCCTCGTAGTTGGTGATCTGGCCGTCCTTCACCTCCACGATGCGGTTGGCCACCCCGCGGATGAGGTGCCGGTCGTGGGTGATGAACAGGATGGTGCCGTCGAAGTGCTGCAGGGCCTGCTCAAGCACGTCGGCGCTGGAGATGTCCAGGTGGTTGGTGGGCTCGTCCAAACACAGCAGGGGCTTGGGGGCCACGAGCATCTTCGCCAGGGCAAGCCGCCCCTTCTCGCCGCCGGAGAGCACCGACACCTTCTTGTCCACGGCGTCCCCCGTGAACAAAAACGCGCCCAGCAGGCTGCGCACCTGGGAGATGGACCAGCCGGGCGCGGCATGATCCAGCTCCTCGAAGACGGTGTTGCCCGCGTGCAGCTCTTCCAGCTGGTGCTGGGCGTAGTAGGTGAGATCGACGTTCACGCCGTAGTCGATGGTGCCGGCATCGGGCTTTTCCACCCCGGCGATCATCTTCAAGAGCGTGGATTTGCCCGCGCCGTTGGGGCCCACGAGCGCCACCTTGTCGCCGCGGTACATCGTGAAGTCGATGCCGTCGTACACCGTGTGGTCGCCGTAGCGCTTCACGAGGCCGCGGGCCCGCACCACCTCGTCTCCCGTGCGCGGCGGCTGCACGAAGTTGAAGTGCACCGTCTTCTTCTCCTCGGGGATGACCGGCAGCGTCTCCTTGATCTTCTCGATGCGACGCTCGCGCTCCTGGGCCTGCTTGGCCTTGGTGGCCTTGTAGCGGAAGCGGTCGACGAAGGCCTGCAGGTGCGCGATCTCCTCCAACGATTTCGCACGCTCTGCCTTGATGCGCTCCAAGCGCTCCTCGCGTGCCACCAGGTACTTCGAGTAGTTGCCCTTGTACAGATTCACTTCCCCGTTGTCGATTTCTGCCACGCGGTCGACCATGTTGTCCATGAAGGCGCGGTCGTGGGAGACGACGATGACCGTGCCGGCATACCCGCGCAGAAAGCCCTCGAGCCACTTCACCGATTCCAAGTCCAGGTGGTTCGTCGGCTCGTCGAGCAAGAGCACCTCGGGATTGCGGATGAGCAGTTTCGCGAGCGCGATGCGCATCTGCCAACCGCCGGAGAACTCGGTGGTGGAGCGGGTCATGTCGCGCTCGGTGAAGCCGAGGCCGAACAGCACGCTTCGCACCTTCGACTCCAACGAGTAGCCGCCGAGCATCTCGTAGGCGTCCCGCGCCCGGCCCACGGCCGCCAGCTGCGCTTCGGTGGGGTTCGCGCCCAGCTCCGCTTCCAGCTTGTGCAGGCGCTGCTCGGCTTCGAGCACCTCGGTTTGCGACGAGATGACCTCTTCGAAGACGGGGAGGTCGCCCATCTCGATGGCCTCCTGCTCCAGATAGCCCACGCGCGCGCCCTTGACGAAGAGCACGCGGCCCTCGTCCGGATCGTCCTCGCCGGAGATGATGTTGAGCAGTGTCGTCTTGCCCGCGCCGTTAGGGCCCACAAGCGCCAGCCGGTCGTACTCTTCCAAGCGGAACGTCACGTCGTGGAACAGCGTGCGACCGCCGTAGGATTTCGAAAGATGTTCAGTTTGCAGGATCATAAGCGCTTCCCGAAGTTTGTCGTCTCGGGACGGCCCGAAGCCGCCCCGCATTCCATCAAGGAGCGACGCCTAAGCCGCCCCGCTTTTGCCAACTGCATAGTGTAACGCATCCGAGAAACGATGCGCCCCGCTATGCCTTCCGGTACTTCTGAAAACGGCTGTTGGGCTTATCGGGAACCGTCCGCACCCCCTCATGCCTCAACCAATTCGAAGGCCTTCCGGTAGACGGGCTCCGCCTCCCAGCCCTTCGCCTCCACTTCTTCCAGGGTGAGCCATGCGAAGGACTCGTGCTCGTGGCTCAGGCGCACGTCGCCGGAGCGCCAGCGGCAAACGAAGTCGACGCCGAGGATCCGCCGCCCCGGGGCGCGCAACGTCCAGGCGTCGAAGGGCTCGCCGACCTCGATCTCCAGACCGGTCTCCTCGCGCACCTCGCGCACCAGCGCCTCCTGCCAGCTCTCGCCCGCTTCCACACATCCCCCCGGAAGATCCTCCTCGAGATCGGGCGCGATGCTGAGACGGCGCGCCGCATCGGGCTTGAACAGGAACAGCAGGCGGCCGTCCTTGAAGATGCAGCCTTTTACCGCAACGCGCTCCCTCGGCCTCGACGCCGCGGCTTGATCGAACCCATCAGTATCATATTGCGCGTGCCCCACGGCCGCCTCCTCGAGTAGGTTATTCCAAACACCTCCGTACCATAGCAGAGAGCCCCGCGATTCCTGCGCACGACCTCCTTCGGTTCACGAAGTGCTGCTTTTCTGCACGAGATCTCGAGTTATAAGCGTCTAGAAGAGACAGAATTAACGAATCACGATATCCCCAGCATCTAATGAGGCAGTTTTCGAGAGAACGCCTTCGGAACCGGAACGGCGGCGCCCAAGCACGCAGCAGCAAGGACGAAGACGACGGCTTTCGCGGGAAAGCACAGGATGAGCAACAAGGCCACCATCAGCGGCTGGCGCATAGCGGCGCCCAAGAGGGCCGCCGTGCTGACGGAAAGCGCGAAGACCGGGTCGATGCCAAAGAGCCCGGCGGCGGCATAGCCGATGGCGATCCCCGAGAAGATGAGCGGGAAGAAGTGGCCGCCGCGCCAACCGAGTCCGAGGCACACCTGGCTGGCCAGCACCTTGAGAAACCCCGTCGCGAGCAACGCCCCGGCACCGAGGGCCGTCCACTGCTGCGCCAGCATCTCGGTCTGGGCCTCGCCGGCGAACAGGGTAAAGGGGAGAAAGATCCCAAGAACTCCCAGTATCGCACCGGCAACGACCGCCTTCACTACGACGCGATCGCCGAGCCGCGCGGACAGCTTGCCCACGGCCCAGCCGAAGCCATGAAAGAGCCAACCGGCGCAGGCGCCAAGCGCAATGACGGGAAGCGCCCAGGCGAGTTCGGATGTCCCCACGGCCATGTCGGAGAAGTGCGGCAGCCCCGAACCGCCGCCAGCCACCTCGTTGAGCAGCATGAACGCCCCCAGCGCCCCGGCCACGGAGAGCAGGTACACCGCCGTTTTGACCGGTTTGGAAACCTGGGGCGCGGAAACCACCGTCGCGGTGAACGAGTCGATCCGGCGCCGACGCCCGTCGGCATCGTCCGCATAGCCGAACAGCGGCGCCGCCAGACCGAACAGCGGGGCCGAGAAGATCGCCGACAAAATGGCCGCCGTGCCCGCGTTCGCCAGCTCGCGCATCTCGGCGCCCATGAACTTGAGTCGATCCCCCACCCAGCTGCAAAGCCCCGCCACCACGCCGGTGAGGCCAGCCTCGGGCCCGATGCTGCCGCCGAACAGAAGCGGCAGGAGCGCGCCGAAGAACATGGCTCCCAAATGCCGGTAATCGTAGCGCCCGGTTTTCTTCACCTCGGCGAGCACCGCGTTCATATCATCGGGGTACGGCCCCACGTTCTTTTGAAACAATCCGATGGCAACGCCACCGGCAACGCAGAAGGCAAGCGGGTACACGACAGCGGGCATCCCTATCGCCGCCAGCCACGCCGGCGCCTTCACCCACAAAAGATCGAGGCCCGCGTTCATGAGAAAGAAGAACGCCCAGCAAAACGCTCCGGCGCAAGCCCCGAGCACCACGGTCACCACAGCAAATGCAATCCGTTTCACGACGGCTTCCTTTCCCGGGCGAAAAGCTCTTTGAATACGAAAAGGCCCCTCCGAGGAGGGGCCTGCGAATTCATGGTGGTCGCTACAGGATTTGAACCTGTGACCCCCGCCGTGTGAAGGCGATGCTCTCCCGCTGAGCCAAGCGACCGAAGGGTTTTCGCAACTCACTTGGTGACTTGCGACGGCTGTATATACTACACGGATTCCGCGACGCGCGCAAGAGGGAATCTTGTATACTATCCCAACATATTCACAATTCCACCGTTTGGCGGCTCTTCCCGCGCTTTCAGTGCCGAAGCCGCCACCCCGAAACGGCGCACGAGAAAGAGAGGATCCGCCCCCATGGCAAGCGATTTGACGAGCGACACCTTCCTCGCCTCCAAGAAGATCAGCGACGAGATCAAGGCCGATCTGGCCGTGCACCCAGAGAAATACACCATGCTCACGGGCGACCGCCCCACGGGGCGCTTGCACATGGGCCACTACTTCGGCACCATCCGCGAGCGCGTCGCTTTGCAGAACGCCGGCGTCACCACCCGCATCATCATCGCCGACTACCAGGTCATCACCGACCGCGACACCACGGCAAATATCGCCGACAACGTGCACAACATGGTCATCGATTATCTGGCCTGCGGCATCGATCCGGAGAAGACCATCATCTTCACCCACTCCGCCGTGCCCGCCCTAAACCAGCTCATGCTCCCCTTCCTGTCGCTCGTCACCGAATCCGAGCTCATGCGCAACCCCACAGTGAAGGCCGAGCAGGAGGCCTCGGGCCACGCGCTCACGGGGCTGCTCCTCAGCTACCCGGTGCACCAGGCCTGCGACATCCTGTTCTGCAAGGGCAACGTCGTGCCCGTCGGCAAGGACCAGCTGCCCCACATCGAGCAGACCCGCCAGATCGCCCGCCGCTTCAACGAACGCTATGGACAGGTGTTCCCCGAGCCCCACGGACTTCTCACCGACGCGGTTGAGATCCCCGGCCTCGACGGCCGCAAGATGTCGAAGAGCTACGGCAACGCCATCGCCCTGTCGGCCACGGAGGAGGAGACCGCCAAGCTCATCAAGAAATCCAAGACCGACTCCGAGCGCATGATCACCTTCGACAAGGAGAACCGCCCCGGCGTGTCGGCCCTGCTGACCACGGCGGCGCTCACCACCGGCCGCACCGAACAGGACATCGCGGCGGAGATCGGCAACGACGGCGCCGGCGCCCTCAAGCGCTACGTGACCGAGTCGGTGAACGCGTATCTGGCCCCCATCCGCGAGCGTCGCCGCGAACTGGAAGGCCAGCCGGAGATGGTGCGCGAGATCCTGCATGAGGGCAACCGCCGCGCTAACGAGATCGCCAACACCACCTTGGACGAGGTGCGCGAGGCCATGGGCATGGTGTACTAGCCGCCGCGGGCAAGCTTATCGATACCGCGCGACCACGGCGTCCCCTTAGCGGAGGGGGCGCCGTTTTTCTATACGGAGTCCTCCAGATCCATCTGCATGAGCTGGACGCTCTCGCGCATGCGCTGGGCATGGGCGCGGGAGAGCCGGTCGTCCTCGTAGGCGCTCTGGATCTGCTCCAGCTCGAAGGTATAGGCCTTGCGCTTGATGTCCTCGGTGCGGTCGCCGGCCTTGATGACCGAGGTCACCGTGGGCCGCGCATCGTGCAGCGCCGCCACCGAGCGCTGGTACTCCACGAGCACCGCCGCTGCGTCCTCGGTGGGCACCTGGCTGGAAGCGACGGCCGCTTCCAAATGCTCCACGGCATAGGTGCGCGTGGCCGTCTGCAGCCAGCGCATTTCCTCGGTCTGCTCGGCCAGCTCCGTGTTGCCCGGCAGCTCGCGCAGCACCGCGCGCACGCCGCGGTGCCACAGCGCCCGGAAGCGGCCGTTCCAACGCTTCAACGCGCCATGGCCCTTGCCGTGCTGCAGAAGCTGCATGGCCTGTTCGAGGCGCCCCATGTAGCGGTAGGCCACCACGCCGGAGACGACGCCGCGCTCCATCAGCTCCATGGCGCGCTCGTACTCCCACATCAGGGCCTGGACGCGCAGCTCCACGTTCATTTCGCTCTCGATGCCATTGTTGGCCTTGATGCGCGCGAGGCGGTCGTTGTAGGAGCGGATGACGGCCCGGGTCTCCGCGCGGTTCTCCCGGGTCTGCTGGGCCGCGAGCATCTCGATGACCTCGCGCATGATGTCCATAGTGGTGGCGGCGTCCTGGTCGATGCGGCGCAGCTCCTCCTCCCCCTTGTCGCGGGCCGGCGCCAGAAGCGGCACGACGAACGTGGCCAGAAGCAGCGTGCACACGATGACGCCGCAGGCGAGGAAGATCAGCAGCTCGCGCTGGGGAAAGGGCACGTTGGGCGGCCCGTAGACGGCATAGGTGGGAATGGAGAACATGATGGAGAGCGTGATGGTGCCCTTGGCTCCGCAAAACGTCGTGATGAGCGCGCTGCGCAGATCGCCCTTATTGAACCGGCGCTTCTCGGAGCGAACCACGTGGAAAAGATCCATGGCGAGCACCCACAAAAAGCGCGTGGCCAGAAGCACGAAGGTGAGCCCGAAGACGAGCAGGATGAGCGTGGAGTTCGTGATGCGCACGTTCTCCCACGTGTCCTGCATGGCCAGGGGCAGCTGGGTTCCCAGAAGCACGAACACGATGCCGTTCAGGGCGTAGGTGAGCACGTGCCACACGCTGCCCGAGACGATGTTCATGCGCGAGACCGAAGGCCCGATAACCCCCTTGGGAGACGTGACGTTGATGAGCCCGGCCACCACCACGGCGATGACGCCGGAGACGTGGCACACGTTGGCCACCAGGTAGATGAGGAAGGGAATGAGCACTTCGAAGAGCACGTGGAAGTTCGTGTTCTCCACGCCGATGGAACGGGCGCGCTTGACGACCCAATTGCCGAGCAGCCCCAGCAGAATACCGAGCAGCAGGCCGCCGACGAATTCCACGAGGAAGTCGACCCCGGCGTCAACCAGGGAGAACGATCCGGTGACCACGGCGGCAATGGCGAATTGGAAGGACACGATACCCGAGGCGTCGTTCAAGAGCAGCTCGCCCTTCAACATGGAGGCCTGGCGCTTCGGGATGTCCACCTGCTTCGAAAGCGACGAGACCGCCACGGCGTCGGTGGGGCCCAAGGCCGCGCCCAGGGCGAAGGCCGCCGCCAGCGGAATGGAGGGCACGAACGCGTTCAGCAGGAAGCCGATGACGAGCGTCGTGGCCACCACCAGGCCTATGGCCAGGGAGAGCACGGGCTTGCGCTCGCGCCAGAGCGCCTGCTTGTCGGCGTGCTTCGCCTCGTCGTAGAGCAAAGGCGCGATGAACATGACGAGGAACAGCTCCGGGTCGAGCGTCACCTCCACCTCGCCGCCGGCCACAACGGCAATGAGGAGCCCGATGACGATCTGGATGAGCGGAAGCGAGACGCGCGGGATAATCTGGTCGATGAGCGAGGACGCCAAGACGGCGACGAGCAGGAGCAGACCGAGGGTCAGCGCTTCCACAAATGCATCTCCTTTTGGGTGTCGGCAATGGGCGAATAAGATATTTTAGAGCATGGCGGGCTATTGGGAAAGGCGCACGCGGAAGTTGCGGCCGCTCTTCTCCAGCTCGTAATCTCCCACCGAGGCCATGTACTGGCGCATCTGGGAATAGCCGAGGTCGCGCACCTTGAAGTCCTTGAACTTGGCACGCAAGGCGTCGGTGATGGTGGAGAGCATGATGCCCTCGGCGCCAGCGCCGGCCACCAGCTCGCGGATGTAGCCGGCCGGGGTGTCGCCCGCGGGCTTCTTCTTGCGAACCGGCGCCTTCTGGGGGGCCTCCTTCTTGGCCGTGTTCTTCTTCGCGGCAGTCTTCTTGGCGGTCTCCTTCTTCGCGGCAGTCTTCTTGGCGGCCGGGTTCTCCTCCGCCTTCGACTTGGCCGCCTGGCGGCGCCGCGTCGGCTTTTCCGTCTCCGCGGGCTTCTCGGCCTCCGTCGGCTCCTTCGTCTCGCGCGTCTTCGCCTCTTCGGTGGCATCGGCTTTCTTCGTCTGGCGGGTCTTGCGCTCGGCGCGGGCGCGGCGGCCGGGCCGCACGTCCTTCTGAGCCTCCGGTGCCACAGGTTCTGTCTCCGGCGCTGCCTCCACGACCACTTCGACGGCCTCGGACGCCGGCACCTCCACCGCCACTTTGGTGGAAACATCCGACTGCTCCGCTTCGCCCTCGGGCAACGCCGCGGCGGCCTGGCGGCCCTCCGACAAACGCCCCACGGCCTTCGTCGCAACCCGGCGCGTACCGCGATGGCTGCGCGAGCGGCGATTCGGCTTCTCGGGCTTCTCCATCTCGGGCTTCTCGGCCTCGGCCGAGGACGCCTCAGTCGCGGCCGCCTCTCCATCGAGCTCAGAGGTGACGTCGGCAGCCTCTTCTGCCTTAGCGGCCTTCTCGGCCTTCGCGGCCTTCTCGGGCTTCCCCGCCCCCTCGGGCTTCCCCGCACGCTCGGGCTTCTCCGCCTTCTCGGGGCGCTCCTCGCCCTCGGCGAGTTCCACGGTGACCGAACTGTGGTCTTTGGTGATGCGCACCCGCGTGAACTCCTCGAGCAGCTTCGAGAGCAGGTTCGTGCCGTAGCTGCGCACGTCGAAATCGGGGTAGCGCTTCTGCAGGCGGCTGCCGATCTCGCCCAAGCCGGTGGCCTTGCCGTTGTTCTGGTTGTCGGTGATGATGTCCACCACGGCCTGCTCCACGGAGTCCTTCGGCACCGCGTTGCTGCCGCCGCCCTTCTCGTTGCGCTTGTTCTGCACAAGCAGCTCGAGCGTGGTGAACACGTCGCAGGCGCGCCGGAAGGGCGTGGGGGTCTTCTTCTCCCCCATGCCGATGACCATGCGCCCGCTCTCGCGCAGACGGCTGGCCAGGCGCGTGAAGTCCGAGTCGCTGGACACGAGGCAGAAGCCATCGACGTTGTCGGTGTAGAGGATGTCCATGGCGTCGATGATCATGGCGGAATCCGTGGCATTCTTGCCCTGGGTGTAGCCGAACTGCTGGATGGGCGTGATGGAGTTCTCCAGCAGCGCGTCCTTCCATTTCGCGTGCAGGGTGAGCGTCCAGTCGCCGTAGATGCGCTTGATAGTGACGGTGCCATACTTCGACAGCTCGTTCAAGATCGGCTTCAAGTAGCGCGCCGACACGTTGTCCGCGTCGATGAGCAGCGCGAAGCGGCGGTCGGACGACTCAGTGGTTGTCTTTGATTCCATGGGAGGTAAATTCCTTGCTTGAGATAAGGGGCCTTTGTCACTCAGTATGGCACACTTCGGCCTAAAATGCTGCACCTATCTTGGACTCAGGTCAAGCCGTAACGTTGAGAAGCGCCTTTCCTCCCGAGAATACAGGAAGTCGGGGGATAGGGGCAGCCGAGGCAACAAAAAAGCCAGCGACGATAAGCCGCTGGCCTAGCATTTCGGTGGTGCACCATGAAGGACTCGAACCTTCGACCTTGGGATTAAGAGTCCCCTGCTCTACCAACTAAGCTAATGGTGCACTTAGTTCCTGCGCAAAGCGCTTGAATATTCTAGGCGAAGCTTTTCAGAATTGCAAGCCCTAAATTTTCAAGCGCGCTGGGGTGGATGATGGGACTCGAACCCACGATCTCCAGAGCCACAATCTGGCGCCTTAGCCAACTAGGCCACACCCACCATTTCGCGCAAGGCAGAATTATAGGCAACAGAGAGCCTGGGTGCAAGAGTTATTTTTCCTATGCCGCTCCCCGCGCCATGGGCGCCGCTCCCGTCGCCGCTGCCGGCACCACTCCCGTCGCCCGTTGATTCGTCTCGCCACCGTCCGACCGTTTCCGAGCACCCCGGCGCCGACGAGCACGCAGCGGCGCGCTTTAGCAGGCCGCCAAGTCCTTCACCACTTCCCCGCCGAGAATGAGGCCGGCTACGGAGGGGACGAAGGCAACCGAGCCGGGTGCCGGACGCGTACCGTCCTTCACAGCCATGTCGTCATCCGCGGGAACGAGCGGCGGCTCAGTGGAGTAGACCACCTTCAACGACGGAATGCCTCGCCGCCGCAGCTCGCGACGCATGACGCGGGCAAGCGGATCGACCGAGGTCTCGTAGATGTCCGCCACCCGAAACGCCGTCGGATCGAGTTTGTTGCCCGCGCCCATGGATGACACAATGGGCACACCTGCCGCAAAGGCGGCTTCCACCAGGGCGATCTTCGCGCTCACCGTGTCCACCGCGTCAATCACATAATCGAAGGCCGCGAAATCGAACTGGTCAGCCGTCTCGGGAAGGAAGAAGCACTGGCGAGGACGCACGATGCACGACGGATTGATAGAGGCCACGCGCTCGGCCGCCACCTGCGTCTTTGGACGCCCGATAGCGCCCATCGTGGCGATAATCTGCCGGTTGAGGTTCGTGGGATCCACCGTGTCGGAGTCGACGAGATCGAGCGCCCCCACCCCGCTGCGAGCCAGCGCCTCCACCGCATAGCCGCCCACTCCGCCAATGCCGAACACGGCCACCCGAGCCGCCGCCAAGCGGTCGAGACCATCTCGCCCCAGCAGCAGCCGCGTCCGCGCGAAAAGGTCATTCACGAGAGCACTCCCATCTTCCCTAAAGAGCGTCGAGTGTCGGGCACGGGCGCTCTTGCAAAAAGTTTCGCAAAAATGGTCACAAAATCGACTTTTGAACTCTTCGTGAACCGCAAACCCGTCATTTTCAGCACTGAAACGCGGAAAAGAGGCGTTAAACTAGCAAAATAGGGTTCAGAATCGAAGATATAGAGTTCAAAACTCGATTTTGTGACCATATTATCGCAGTTTTTTGTCGGGAAGGCGCTTGCGGCCCCGATTAGGAGAAGACGATGTCCCAACGATCCTCGCAGCACAAAAATTTGACCCCCGCCATCGGTATCGCTCTAGCATTCTTGCTCTCGATGAGCTCTTTGGCCGGATGCAGTGCCTCGATGGCAGCTGATGAGGCGCCGACCGATAAGTCGACCCCGGAGCTCGCGAGCACGGGGGCGCCCGACGACTCGCAAGAGCCACAGGCCACTCCCGCAGAGGACGCAAACCAGCAGAATGCTGAAGCTGCTAGCGAAAACCGATCCGCAACCGACGATGGCGTCCTCTCCTACCGCGACATCCCCGCCTTCGATGGCAATCCCTACGTCTACGTGAACGACGGCGAGCCGGTGTTCACCGACGAGCAGCGCGCGGCCGAACCCGGGTATGAGCATTACGACGAGCTGGACGAGTTAGGCCGCTGCACCGCCGCCTTCGCCGTCGTGGGCCCCGAGACCCAGCCCACGGAGAAGCGCGGTTCCATCGGCGAGGTGCGCCCCTCCGGATGGCAGATGGCCAAGTACGATTTCGTGGAGGGCAAGTACCTGTTCAATCGCTGCCATCTTCTGGGCTACCAGCTCACGGGCGAGAACGCCAACGAGCGAAACCTCATCACCGGCACGCGCTATTTGAACGTCCAGGGCATGCTGCCCTTCGAGAACGCCGTGGCCGACTATGTGGATGCCACAGGCAACCACGTGCTCATGGCCGTGACGCCCGTCTTCGAGGGAAGCGAGCTGGTGGCCCGCGGCGTGCACATGATGGCTGAGTCCGTGGAAGACGGCGGCGAGGGCGTGGCCTTCAACGTCTTCTGCTACAACGTGCAGCCGGGAGTGGTCATCGACTACGGCACAGGCGCATCGATGCTCGAGGAGGATGCCACTCCCCTCCCCGACGTGTCGGGAGCCGAAAGCGCACCCGATGCCGCAAGCGAAGGCGCAGGTGCCAGGGAGGCGTCCGAGAAGGGCGCGACGGGCTCCGACGAGGGCAAGGGCGTCGCCGAGTACGTGCTGAACACGAACTCGAGGAAGTTCCACCTGCCGAGCTGCTCGTCGGTCGGCCAGATGAGCCCCAAGAACCGCGAGGACGTCGAGGACACCCGCGAGAACCTCATCGCCAACGGCTACGACCCCTGCAAGCGCTGCAACCCGTAAAAAAGACCCTCGCACGATACGGCGAGGGTCTTTCGAAATCTTGGTAGGGCCGCCCGGATTCGAACCGAGAACCAAGGGATTATGAGTCCCCTGCTCCACCGTTGAGCTACAGCCCCAGATGCGTTGGCTATTCTAGCGCAAGTCGGCCAGGCTCGCCAAACCTACATCTTCACCGGAGCCGACACGCCCAGCAGGTTCAGCGTCAAGGCCAGCACGATGCGGGTGGCGTCGCACAGGGCCAAACGCGCCGTCTGCACGTCGGCGTCGTCGGTGAGCACGTGGCAGTTGGTGTAGAACTGGTGGAACAGCGACGCCAGATCCTGCGCGTAGTGGGTCAGGCGGAACGGCGCGCGGTCGCGGGCCGCCAGGGCGATGAGGTTGCCGAAGTCGGCCATCTTGCGCATGAGCGCCAGCTCGGAGGGATGGGTGAGCGGCGTCAGGTCGCAATCCTCGGGAATGATCTTCTCGGCGAGCTCGCCCATCGTCATCTCCCCCGCCTCGACGGCGGCGGCGTCGGCCTCATCGGCCGCCTTGCGCAGGATGGAGCAGATGCGCGCGTGGGCGTACTGCACGTAGTACACCGGGTTGGAGGCGTCCTTCTTCTTCGCCACCTCGATATCGAAGTCGATGGGCTGGTCAGCCGAGCGGGAGAGCATGAGGTAGCGGGTGGCATCCACGCCCACCTCGTCGATGAGCTCCTCGAAGGTGACCATCTCGCCGGTGCGCTTGGACATGCGCACGGCCTTGCCATCGCGGAACAGGTTCACGAGCTGCCCCAGCTGCACCTCGAGCGCCCCGGGCCAGCCCCAGGCCTCGAGCATGCACTCGCAGCGCTTGATGTAGCCGTGGTGGTCGGCGCCCCACAGATCGATAAGGTGGTCGAAGCCGCGCATCATCTTGTCGTAGTGGTAGGCCACGTCGCTCATGAAGTAGGTGGCCTCGCCGTCGCCCTTGATGAGCACGCGATCCTTGTCGTCGCCCAGATCCGTCGAGCGGAACCACAGGGCGCCGTCCTTCTCGTAGAGGTAGCCCTTCTCGCGCATGGCGTCCAGGGAGCGGGACACGGCGCTCTCGCCGTTCTCGTCCTCCACGTACAGCGAGCGCTCGGAGAACCACTTGTCAAAGGTGGTGCCGAAGTTGGCCAGCACCTCGCGCTGGTTCTTGAGCGTCATGTCGTAAGCCATCTCGCGGAAGGCCTCAACGCGCTCCTCATCGGAGACGTTCAGCCACTTGTCGCCGTCGCGGTCGATGATGTCCTGGGCGATGTCCTTCACGTAGGCGCCGCCGTAGCATGCCTCGGGCATCTCCACGTCGCGGCCGAGCAGCTGCTGGTAGCGCACGTTCACGGAGTTGCCGAACACATCCATCTGGTTGCCGTGGTCGTTGATGTAGTACTCCTCGTACACGTCGTAGCCGCCGTGGCGCATGACGCGCGCCATGGCATCGCCCAAGGACGCCCAACGGCCATGGCCCACGTGGAAGGGGCCGGTGGGGTTGGCGGACACGTACTCGAGGTTCACGTAACGCTCGCCCTCGGGAATGGTGCCGCGACCGAAGTTGTCGCCCTCCTCGCGCACCTCGCGCACCACGCCCTGCAGCACGGCATCGGACAGGCGGATGTTGATGAAGCCGGGGCCGGCGATCTCCACGGAGGCGATCATGTCGTTTGCGGGAATGTGGTCCACGATGATCTGGGCGATCTCGCGGGGGTTCTTGTGAGCGAGCTTCGCGGTGCGCATGGCGACGGTGCTCGCCCAGTCGCCGTTGGCCTCGTCGCGGGGTCGCTCAAGAGCTGCCTGCGGGGCCTCCGCCAGCTCAAGTGAGCCGTCGGCACGGGCCGCGTCGATCGCGGCGTCGATGATCGCTTCGAGGGATTCGCGAATTTCCATTGGTCTAACTTCCTCTTCTGTACGTCTTCAGTACGTCGGCGTTACCACGCGCGCGGGCTGTGCCGTACCCAATCGCGCCTATAAGCGGCCATAATAGCATGAACGGCCCGAGAAAAACAGGAGCGCCTGAGCACTGTGCCCGGGCGCTCCCGCTAACGGTTCCGCAGGTCAGAACTGTGCAAGTGCACAAGTTCGTGCGCTTGCCCTGGATGCTATGACAGGATCACCATGGCCGCCGTGAGGATCACGATGCAGACCACGCCGAGAACCACGAACAGCTTGGCGCCGAATTTGAGCCACGTGGAGTACTCCACCTTGGCGAGGGCCAAACCGCCCATGATGGCGCCGGAGGTCGGCGTGAACAGGTTCACAAGGCCGTTGCCGGCGGAGTAGATCATGACCATGGTCTCCACCGAGAAGTTCAGCTGGTGGGCCAGGCCGCCCATGATCGGAATAGACACGGTGGCCATGCCGGAGGAGGACGGGATCAGGAAGGACAGGACGATGTAGAGCAGGAAGGACAGCGGCGCGAAGATGATCGCCGACATGCCCGCGAGCGCGTTGGCGGCGTTCTCCAGGATCCACATGTCCAGGCCCGTGGAGGCCATGAGCACGGTGATGGAGCGAGCCAGCGCGATGATGAGCACGACCGACATCATGTCGGCGGCGCCGTTGATGAACGCCTTCACGAAGCGGCTCTCGGACACGCCGCCGATGACGCCGATGATGAGCGCCATGAGCAGGAACCACGTGGAGGCCTCGTCGAAGTACCAGCTACCCAGCGGCACGCCGGTCAGGAAGGAAGACCAGGCCGGGGTGACCTCCTCCTCGGCAACGGAGGTGGCCTCAACCGGAGCGGCAAGCGTCGTCGTGGTGCCGTTCGCCTCGTCGTAGGCGCTCACAAGCTCCTCGCCGGTCACGGTGGTCGTCACTTCCTGGGTGGTGGCGCCGGCATCGAAGATGGTGACGCCGAGGTCGGCCCAGGGAATGAACGAGACGATCATGATGACGAAGGTGAGCGCGAACACGATGAGCGACCACTTCTGGCGGCCGGACATCTTCGGCGTCGCGGCGGCGTCATCGTCGGCGGCCTCGGTCTCGGACTCCTTCATGCCCCACTCGTTCATCATGTCCTGCTGCTCCTGCAGCGACAGGAAGGTGGAGCCCTTGTCGGCCTTCACCTTCTTGGCGTAGCGCATCACGAAGACGATGGCGATGGCGAGCGACACGAGCCAAATGATCACGCCGAGCGCGATGATGATGCCCTGGTTCACGGACACGCCGATGCCGTTCAAAGCGTCGACGGCCACGCCGACGGCGAACGGGTTCACGGTGGAGCCCATGACGCCGACGCCGGCGCCGAGCAGCACCACGGCCGCGCCGGTCAGGCTGTCGAAGCCGGCGGCCACCATGGTGGCGGCGAGCAGCAGGTAGAAGGGCACGGTTTCCTCGCACATGCCGTAGGTGGTGCCGCCGATGGAGAAGATCGCCATCAAAATCGGGATGAGCACGAGCTCGTTGCCCTTCAGCTTGTGCACGAGGGCCGCGATGCCGGCGTCAAGGGCGCCGGTCTCGGTGACGATGCCCAGAAAGCCGCCCAGGATCATGACGAACAGGCACACGCCGATGGCGTCCTGGAAGCCGAACACGGGCGCGGTGAGCACCTGGGAAAGCGTCGCGCCCTGGACGCCCTCGACGCCCGACGCGGACATAATAACAGTGACAATCGCCAGAACCACCAAGATGATGAGCAAGATGGTGAACGAGGACAGAGGCGCCCTCTTTTTCTTGCCTTTCTCTGCAGCTGCCATGGTTATCCCTCCTTAATCGAATGACTGACAAAACACGGGGGCCGTGCGGTTCCCCTCCCGATTCCGCACGGCCCGAGGTGTCGAAACTATGCGCCAGCTACCGTAGCGATGAGCAAGCTACTGCAGGGTGGCGTACATGACGGCCTTGATGGTGTGCATGCGATTCTCGGCCTCGTCGAAGACCTTCGACTGCTTCGACTCGAACACGTCGTCTTCCACTTCCATCTCCGTCACGCCGAAGCGCTTCGCGATGTCGGCGCCGGTGGTGGTGTTGGTGTCGTGGAAGGCCGGCAGGCAGTGCAGGAAGATGGCCGTCGGCTTCGCCATGGCCATGATCTCCTTGGTCACGCGATAGGGCTGCAGCTGCTCGATGCGCTGCTGCCACACCTCGTCGGGCTCGCCCATGGACACCCACACGTCGGTGTAGATGACGTCGGCGCCGGTGCAGGCGTCCTTCACGTCGTCGGTGCACTTCACGGTGCAGCCGTTCTCGGCAGCGATGGCCTCGCAGGTCTTCACGAGCTCGGCGTCGGGCATGTTCTCCTTCGGGCCGCAAGCCACGAAGTTCATGCCGAGCTTGGAGCACACGACCATCAGCGAGCGGGCCACGTTGTTGGCGGCGTCGCCCATGAACACGAGGGTCTTGCCCTTGATGTCGTAGTTGAAGTTCTCCTGCACGGTGAGGATGTCGGCGAGCATCTGGGTGGGATGCCACTCGGTGGTCAGACCGTTCCACACGGGCACGCCGGCGTTCTCGGCCAGATCCTCCACGTCGGTCTGGGCGAAGCCGCGGAACTCGATGCCGTCGTAGAAGCGGCCGAGCACGCGGGCGGTGTCCTCGATGGACTCCTTCTTGCCCATCTGGGAGCTGCCCGGATCAAGGTAGGTCACGCCCATGCCGAGGTCCATGGCGCCGACCTCGAAGGCGCAGCGGGTGCGCGTGGAGGTCTTCTGGAACAGCAGCACGATGTTCTTGCCCTCGAGGTAGCGGTGCGGGGTGCCGGTGCGCTTGAGATCCTTGAAGTTCTTGGAGAGCTTCAGCAGGTACTCGATCTCCTCGGTGGAGAAGTCGAGCAGGCGGAGGAACGGACGACCGCTGAGATTGATAGGCATGTTCTGTTTCCTTTCCCTTGAAAGAGACATTTGTATCGCGCGGGGCCCCCGAGAACCGGGGAACCCGCGCCTCTTTTACGGCCCAGCGCTGGCTGGCTAGACTGGGCCGGAAAAGACGGACGTAAGAGTGCTCCTTGACGGAGCGGGCGCCTTGCGGCTTACAGAGCCTCGCGCCAGGCCGGCATGGACATGCAGCGCGGGCCGCCACGGCCGCGGGAGAGCTCGGCGGACGGCATGACCAGGCAGTTGATGCCGTTCTTGTACAGCACGTCGTTGGTGA
>OLQL01000315.1_pt1 | contig 53575 bp, 57 predicted proteins | sample 1672971 | NCBI WGS metagenome assembly OLQL01 (sample SAMEA3136742, study PRJEB25190) | human gut metagenome | biome: human gut; feature: human-associated habitat; material: faeces | place: Austria | collected 2013
GATGAATTCTATGGTAGCTTCTATGGCTTTACCCCCGAATCCGGCTCCGCACGGCCGCCGAGAGCGTTTCGCCCGCATCGCCCAAGTATTTCAACCTGATTTACTTCGCGGGGGCGGAACCCGGGATGGCGCTGACCCTGCACAAGGAGTGCTCGCTGCGGCCGCGCTTCCTCTCGGCTCCGGGATTCGGGTCGCGGATCGCATTCGCCGACGTGGCGCAGCACCGCATCCGGCAGTCGGAACTGCTCGACGCCCTCGCGCATCTGTTCAACCTGCGGTTCTTCACCGAGGCGGCGGCGCGCAGGGTCTGGGTCGAGCCGGAAGGGGAGTTCTTCGGTGCGGGGCCGGAGACGGACTGGAGCGGCAGGACGGATTTTTCGCAGCCTGTCGAGCGGCGGCCTGTCGCCCCGGAGATTCACGAGGTGAGGACGTGGCGGTACCGGGACGGCGACGGCGCGGTGGCGCGCTTCGACGCCGGGGAGGAGGCTCCGCTCGGAGCGTGGAGTTTTGCGGCAGACTCCTGCGCCGCGATGCAGGGCGAAAAGGTGCTGCGCAATCCGCTGTTCAGCCCCTCGCTGAATGCCGCGGGGCATTACCTCAATGCGCCGTCGGCGCTGATTCCCGAGGTCGGCGACCGCGACGACGCGGAGGAGGACGGGACCAACTTCACGCTCCGCATCGTCCGCTACGCCGGGATGCATCCGTTGCCCGGGGACGAGCGGTGGGGCTATCCTTCGGGACGTTCGGAGTATCCGCTCGCGGCGTTCCATTTCGCGGGGGACGACGCTGCGGAAGGGTTCACGCTCTGTTTCGAGGACCGCGACGGACAGCAGGGGCTGCACCGCTTCTACGACGGGCAGGTGCGCCGGGAGGCCGTCCGTGAGCGGATCGTCCTTTCGCTGCGGCTCGCGCCCCACGAATTCGAAGCGCTCCTGACGCCCGGAACGGGGGCGCCGGACATCCGTTCGGTCTTCCGCATCGACACCGGGGCGGGCGTGGTGCGGGCCGCGCTGCACGCCGTCGGCGACTACGACCCCGCGAAAGCCTCGGTGCGCTGCACGTTCAACCGCCTCATGGAAGACTGATGACGCGGCACGACGAAATACTGGCCGAAACGGCACTTCGCGAAGTCCGCGGGCTGACGGCCCGGCAGGCGGTGCTGCGGCTGTTCGAACTGGGGCTGGTCAGCCGCCGGGGCTGTGAACAGCGGGCCATCTGCGACGAGGTGGAGCGGCTCGAACGGCAGGGCATGGCCCGCTGCGAAGCCTTCGAAGCCGCCGCACAGAAGCTCTGCTGCTCCTATGAAAAGGTGCGCGGCGCATTTTACAACAAAACCAAAAATTGAATCATGAAATCGGAAATCCAAATCAACAACACGGCCGGGGTCTGCCAGATCGACATCGAGGGGACCATCGGCGTGCCCGAGGAGTGGCAGTTCGAAGAGCCTGACGCCCGGGTGGCCACCTACGAGCGTTTTCGCGACGCCCTGCGGCGCATTGCGGAGATCGAGGCCCCGGAGGTGGTGGTCAACATCCGTTCGACGGGCGGTGACGTGAACGACGCGCTGCTGATCCACGACGCGCTCCGGCAGCTTCCGGCGCAAATCACGACCCGCTGTTACGGCTATACGGCCTCGGCGGCGACGATCATCGCCCAGGCGGCGTCGGAGGGGTGCCGCCTCCTGTCGGCCAACGCCCTCTACCTGATCCACACGGCCGTCTGCTCGACCGAGGGCAATGCCGCGGAGATCGCCGGGAAGATCGACCTGCTGCACCAGACCGACGCGCGCATCGCCGCGGTCTACGCGTCCCGTTCGGGGCGTCCGGCCGCGGAGTTCGAAGCCCTGATGGCCGAGAACAACGGCAACGGCCGTTGGCTCGCACCCGAGGAGGCCGTCGCGGCGGGGCTGGCCGACAAGGTGGTCGAAGCCGCGGAGCAGTCGGCGCCCTCGCTGGTGCGGAATATCGCCCGGGGCTGGGAGCGTCTGCTGGCCAACATCGGCCTGCGGCCCGGCCCGGCACTTCCCGCCGACCGCAACGTGCTCCACTTCGACGGGGAGGTGCAGGCCCTGCACAGCCGTTCGGCCGTCGCGGCCGACGAAGCCCGCCGGCAGGCCGCACCGACCTCCACGCAGCCGCGCGAGGATCCCTCCTGCGGCGATGCCGTCCGTTCGGCCAACGAGCGCGCCTATGCCGAAGACGCAAGGCGTATGCGCATTTAAAAATGAAAAATTAGGAATTGCCTCTCTCTACGGCAAAACAAAACAACCCAATTCATAACCATTCAAAAACATCATCACCATGACCTATCTCGAAAATTCGAAACAGTACACCGGTTCCGACCTCGAAAACATCTTCTTCCGCCCGATGCTCACCGGGGAATCGGCGCAGGACCTCGGCGTGCGCGTACTCTACAACATGCCCCAGCCCACGCACGTCCAGCTCTGGGACGGCCAGCGCAACATCCTTCAGAAATTCACCTCCGCAGGCTGGGCCGGGGGCAAAACGGCGACCAAGTACGAGAAGACGGTCAACCTTAACCGGGTGAAGGCCGAACTGGGATTCTCGGCCGCCAACTACTTCTCGATGGTCTACGAAAAGGTCTCGTCGCTGGTCAACACCCACATGGACGACCTTTCGGGCACGGAACTCGAACAGGCCGAAACGGCGCTTTTCAAACAGGCCCTCGCCGAGAATATCCGCGTTACGATGTGGATCGGCGACACTGCCGCGTTGTCGGGTTACAACACCTTCGATGGACTCTTGAAGCGTATCAACGGTCTGGTCGACGACGACGGCGTCTACAACTTTTCCTTCCAGGCGGCCGCGCTCGGAGACCCGGCCTATGCGGTCGAGCTGTTCGACAAGCTGTGGGCCGGGGCCGATCCCCGCATCCCGGGCCTCAAGGCCGACGACCGGCTGGCCTACTTCGTTTCGTCGGACATCTACCGTCTCTACGAGAAATACCTCGATTCGAAGGGCGCCGACGCGGCCTATGCCGATGCGATGAACGGCCGCCGGACGCTGGCCTACCACGGCATTCCGGTCGTGGACGTAAGGCTGGGCAGCTACCTCGGCGCAACCTCCTTCCGCCAGTCGTTCGTCATGCTCACCGACCGCCGCAACCTCGTACTGGCCGTCAACACGGCCGACATGCCCGGCAACGAGGTGCGCATGTGGTACAACCCCGACGAGATGGAGAACCGCCAGCGTGCGGTCTTCATGGCCGGAACCCAGGTCCTCGACGAGGCGCTGATCTCCTTTGCGTACAAGCAGTAAAAACCCGGGAACGCGCATCCGCAGGGGGACTTCCCCGCGGATGCCGCGTCCCTGAAATCCGAAAAACGCCATGAGCAAAACGAAAAGAATCAAAACGGCCGTGGGCGTCGCCAACCGCACGGACCCCTATTATGCGCTGGGATCGTCGCGGGTCGAGAGCGACAAATTCTGGCGCTGGGGCGACGACAACCTCTTCCCGGCGGCGCTGGCGCTGATGGCCCGGCGTTCGACGACCCACCGGCGCATCATTAACGACAAGGCCGACTATATCTCTGGCAAGGGATTCACGTGCGACGAGACGCAGCAACCGCAGCTGGCGGCATTCGTCCGGTGCGTCAACGGCCGGGGCGAGAGCCTCCGCCAGGTGCTGGGCAAGCTGGCCTTCGACAAGTCGCTGTTCGGCAACGCGTTCCTCGAAGCGGTCACCGACACCGGGCACACCTTTCTGTCGCTCTACCACCAGGACGCCTCGCGCTGCCGCGTGGCCCGCGACTCGAAGCACATCCTGCTGCACCACGACTGGACGGCGTTCAAACCCGCCGAGGCGCGCACGCTGCCGCTCTACCCCAATTTCGAAGTGCAGGAGGACGGCACGCTGCGCTCGATCGTCCATTACAAGGATTATGAACCGATGTTCGAACACTACGGCGTGCCGCCCTACATCGCGGGGTTCAGCGTCTCGGCGATCGCCTGGAAGACCGACCGCTGGAACATTTCGCGCCTCGACAATTCGTTCCAGCTGTCGGGCGTGATGATGCTCGACTCGTCGGTGGACAACGAGGCCGAGGCCGAACGCATCGTGCGGCTTGCGGAGCAGAAATTCGCCGGGAACCCCGGGCAGGTGATGTTCGTCATCCGCGACGGCGGCGAGGACGACAATTCGCGCTTCATCCCCATCGCCGCGCAGAACGAGGGCGACTGGCAGGCGCTGCACGAACAGGCCGTCGGCGACATCGTCGTGGCCCACTCGTGGTTCCGGACGCTGAGCGGACTGGACTATGCCGCGGGATTCAGCGCCGAACGCATCCTCCACGAATACGAGGTGGCGCTCAACACGGTGATCCTCGCCGAGCAGGACGAACTGACGGAGCCGATCCGTGCCGTCATCGCCTCGGTGCTGGGGCTGGACACGGCGTCGCTGCAAATCGTCAACCGCCCGCCGACCCGCTCGAAACCCATCTACATGAAGGTTTGGGAGGCCCGCAAGGCCGACGGACTCGACTACGACCCGGAGGATGAACGCCAGCAGGCGTTTTTGTCCGAAATCACCAAATACAATATCAAAAGCATCGAATGAAAACTCTGATTACGCCCCTGCAAGTCCTGCGGCTTGCCTTCGGCGAGGGGGAATACCTGCCGCCGGAGTCGGTCACGGAAGCCGACATCGCCGCCGCCGAGCGGCGTTACCTCGTTCCGGTCATCGGGCTGACGCTTTACGAAAAACTCCTCGGCGGCGCCTGCGCCGATTTCCGGACCGGATACCTCGAAGCTCCGGCGGCCCTTTTCACGCGCGCCGTCCTCCAGTCGCGGCTCGACGTCCGCACCGGGCAGTGCGGCACGACGGTCCCGAAATCCGCCTATGCCCAATCGGCCGGGGACACGGCCCGCCGGCACCTGCGGCGCGCCCTGCTGGCACAGGCCCGCACGCTGCTGCGCCGCGCCGCGGAGCATCTCCGCGCGCACCGGGACGAATTTCCGGAATACGATCCCGAAAACGACATCTTCAACCGCTGTACGACCGATGGAGGCTTTGTTCAGGTTCGTTAGCGGTGTGGCGGCGGGGATCGCCGCGCTGTTCGCGCCGATCGGGCCGCTGGCGGCCACGACCGTCGTCTTCATCGGCGTCGACTTCCTCTCGGGAGTGGCGGCCGACCGCGCCGCGGCCCGCCGCGAGGGCCGGCCGTGGTATTTCGAGAGCTGCAAGGCGTGGCGCACGGTCCTCAAACTCGCCCTCGCGCTCACGGCGATCTCGATGGCGTGGCTGATCGACAGCTGCGTGCTGGATTTCATGCGGCTGAACCTTGCGCGGCTCCTTACTGGATTCACCTGCGGTGTGGAGCTGTGGTCGTTTCTCGAAAACGCCGCGCAGCTCTCCGACGCTCCGCTGTTCCGCTGGCTGCGCCGCTACGTGCACCGCCGCATCCGGAAGGAGGCGGGCGATGAGTAGGGGGCTGGCCAATCGCAATCCGGGGAATATCCGGCAGTCGAAGGTGCGTTACAAGGGTGAAGTGCAGCCCTCCCGGGACCCGGCGTTCAAGCAGTTCGAGTCGCTGGCCTGGGGTTACCGGGCCGTCTTCGTGCTGTTGCATACTTATCGGGTCCGCCACGGACTGCGGACCATCCGCGGGATGATCTCCCGCTGGGCGCCGCCCTCGGAGAACCGCACCGACGCCTACATCCGCGCCGTGGCCGCCGACACGGGCATCGGGCCGGACGAACCGCTCGACACGCTCGACCCGGCGACGATGATCCCCCTGGCCGCGGCTATTTCGCGCGTGGAAAACGGCACGGCGGCGGACCGCGGCGAAATCGAGCGCGGTTGGGCGTTGTTTTCCGACTGATTTTGCTATCTTTACGGCTCAATAGACCGTCCGGATGAAAATTTCCCGCCTGACCGACCGGCTCGACCGCATGCCGATGCTCAAGATTCTCGTGTTTTTCGCCGCGGGAATCGCGCTGGCGGGCCGTCACGAACTGCCCCTGTGTTTTCTCGCGGGGGCTTTCGTCGTGACGGGTGCGCTGGCCCTGTCGCTGCGCTCGTCGGCCGCCACGGCGGCGATGCTCCTCACGGCGGGGTTCGCCGCTGCGCAGCTCCGCGTGCCCCGGCCCACCGTTCCGCGGGGCGTGCACACGGTCTACGAAATCACGGTCGAGGGGTTTCCGGCCGACCGGGGCCGCTATGCCGTCGCCGATGCGTCGGTGGCGGCGTGGCGCAATCCTGCCGACGGACGCTGGCATGCCTCCGACGCCCGTATCCGGCTTTACGCCGATTCGCTTGCGGAGTTGCATGCCGGGGAGCGTATCCGCTGCCGGGGCGCGGTGCGGCCGTTTCGCGGCGGTGCGGAAAGCTATCGCCGGCTGATGGCGCGGCGGGGCTATGCCGGAACCCTGTGGATTACGGAGCGGACGCTCCTCGAACGTCTCCCGCAGCAGCATGCAGGATTGCACCGCAGGGCGGTCGAAAGGCTCTCCCGGCTGCCGATGAGCGCCGGGGCCGCGGCCGTCGTCGAGGCCATGGTGGCGGGCGAACGGCGCGGCGTCACGCCCTGCCTCCGCACGGCGTACTCCCGGAGCGGGTTGTCGCACCTGCTGGCCGTATCGGGTCTTCACACGGGGATCGTTTTCGTGCTGGTCAACCTCGCGCTGTGGTGGCTGCCGCTTTTCAGGCGGGGACACCTGCTGAAAAACCTGCTGGCAGCCGCTGCCGTGTGGCTTTTCGTCGCGGCGGCGGGGTTTCCGCCCAGCGCCGTCCGGGCCGCGGTGATGTGCACCGTTCTGCAGGCGGCTCTGGCCTCTGCGTCGGAATACGCCGGGCTGAACGCCCTGGCCGCGGCGGGGTTCGGGATGCTGGTATGGAATCCCAACTGGCTGGGCGACATCAGCTTTCAGTTGTCGTTCGTCGCCGTGGCGGCCATCCTTGCCTGGGGCGTGCCGCTCTGCCGCCGCTGCCGGACCCGGTGGAAGGCCGTGAACGTCGTCGTCGACGCCTACCTGATCGGCTTTGTGGCGACTGCCGCCACTGCGCCGCTCGTTTCGCACACGTTTGGCGTCGTGCCGCTGGCGGGACTGGCGGTCAATCCGCTGGCCATTGCGCTGGCCGGGGTCGTCGTGTTCGGCGGCGCGTTGTGGATGGCGGCTCCGGTCGGTATGCTCGCCCCGGCGTTCGGGTTCGTCACGGGAACCGCCGCCGAAGGGATCAGCGCGCTGGCCCGGCTGACCGCCTCGCTGCCCGGAGGTGCGGCCGACTACGCCCTCGGCGGATGGCAGACAGCGGCGGTCTACGCCGTTTTTGCGCTTGCGACCCTCGCTGCGTGGAGCGGCGAACCGAAAAAAAGCGTACCTTTGCGGACGTGATTACCCCCGAAGAATATTCCCTCCTGCTCACGGACGAAGTGCGGCGCGCCATCGCGGCCGCACGGGGCCGCGACCCGCTGGAGGTGGCTCTGGACCGCTCTGTCCCCCACGCCCGGCTCGTGGCCACGCAGGTCAAATACCTCGCGCGGGCCGCGCAGAAGCTCCCTTCGTATGCCGCGGCGCAGTGTATCCTGCCGCCGCTGGCTTTCGAGCAGGCGTCGAGCGAGGCGTGCGCCGCCCGCAAGCTCCTCGAAGGCGATACGGTGCTGGATCTCACCTGCGGGCTGGGTGTCGACGCTCTCTTTTTGAGCCGCCGCTTCCGCCGCGTGGTGACGCTCGAACGCAATGAGGTGCTGGCCCGCGTCGCCGCGGAGAATTTTTCCAGAATGGGCGTTGCGAATGTCGAAGTCGTCTGCATGTCCGCCGAGGAGTACCTCCGACGCGACGGCCTGCGTTTCGACTGGATTTACGCCGATCCCGACCGCCGTTCGGCCCAAGGCCGCAAACTGGTGCGGCTGGAGGATTGTTCGCCCGACATCGTCGCCCTGAAGCCGCGTCTTGCGCAGGTTTCGGGGCGTCTGTGCGTCAAGAACTCCCCGCTGTTCGACGTCGGCGAGGCCCTCCGGCTCTTTCCCGGCAGCCGCGTGGAGGTGTTGTCGCTCGGGGACGAATGCAAGGAGGTCGTGGTCTATGACGACGGCACGGGGCCGCTCGTCACCGCCACGGCCCTCGGGCGCGGGAGTTTCTCGGCCCGGCCGGGTGAGGCTCCTCCTCCTCCGGGACCGTTCGACCCGGCGCGTTACGGCTATCTGGTGATCCCCGACGTATCGTTGCAGAAGGCCCGTCTCGCGCGGCTCCACCTTGCGGGAAAGGCCGACATCTGGAGCGACAACGGGTACGGGTTCGCCGCGGAGGAGCCGGAAGGTGTGCTGGGGCGGATCTTCGCCGTCGAAAGCATCGAACCCTACGACCCCAAACGGCTGAAGCGCGAACTGAAGGGCCGCGGCGTGGAGGTGTTCAAGCGCGATTTTCCGCTCGCCGCGGAGGAGCTGATGCGCCGCCTCGGGCTGCATGCCGGGAGCGGCCTGCGGCTGGCCTTCACGAAAATAGGGAACGATTTTTGGGTTATCCGTTTAAAATAGCTACATTTGCCTGATTGCCAGGCCGTGACTCATGAAACTTAACGAATTTCTGACATATTTCACCGACACGATTTTCCGGCGCGACGTCACCGAATGGCGCAACCCCGTCGTGCGGTGGCTCGTGCAGCAATACCGCCTGCTGTTCTACACCGCCCGCGGCCTGCTCGAACACGGAACCATCGTCCGCTCGGCGGCGCTCACCTTCTATACGCTGATGTCGCTGGTTCCGATCGTTGCGGTGGTCTTCGCCATCGTCAAGGGATTCGGGCTTGCGGACGGCCTTACGGAAAACCTCTATGCGCTTTTCCCGCAAAATCCCGAGATCATCGACTACATCGTCGATTTCGCCGAAAACGCCCTGGCGCGCACGCAGGGCGGCGTGGTGGCCGCCGTGGCCCTCGTGATGCTGTTCTGGGCCGTGATCCGGGTCTTCGGGTCGATCGAAAGCGCCTTCAACAACATCTGGGAGGTCAAGGTCGAGCGCAGCATCACCCGCCAGTGGACCGACTACATCGCCGTGGTGATGATCGTCCCGATCCTCTGGATCGTGGCCAACGCCGTGGGCAACTACGCCGAGCAGCTGCTCGGATTCGACGACAGCTGGTATTTCAACCTGCTGTCGCACCTCGTCTCGATGTTCGTCATCTGGGTGATGTTCACCTTCCTCTACATCGTCATACCCAACGCCAGAGTGCGCTTCGGCAGCGCCCTGATGGCCGGCATCGTCGCCGGGACGATCTTCCTGCTCTTCCAGTGGGGATACGTCTACGTGCAGCGGTGGATGACCTCGTACAACGCCATCTACGGCAGTTTCGCGGCCCTGCCGCTGTTTCTGATCTGGATGCAGACCTCGTGGGAGATACTCCTTTTCGGCGGCGAGCTGTCGTTCGCCTATCAGAATATCGCGCGTTTTGGCGAAGAGCGCGAGTCGCTGCTCATCAGCTACGACCAGCGGCGCAAGGTGCTGCTCGCGGTGATGCTCACCGTTGTGCGGAATTTCCGCGACAAGGGCGGCGCGCTGCCTGCGGACGAGATCCGCGAACGCCTCGACCTGCCCACGCGCATCGTCAACGACGTGCTGTTCCAACTCGTGCAGGCCGGGCAGCTGATCGCCGTACGCAGCGGCGACGGCGAGCGGGAGGTGGCCTTCACCCCGGCGCACGACATCGCGTCGATGACCGTCTACGGCGTGCTGGAGGCGGTCGAACGGTCGGGACAGACCACTTTCGACCTCGGACAGACGCCCGAACTGGCGCGTATCGACCGCGAACTGGAGATGCTGAAAGAGTCGGCCCGCAAGTCGCAGGACAACGTGCGGCTTGTGGACCTGCTGTAAAACTCAAACGGAAAGAGCCTATGAAACGCGTCGTCATCATCGGCAGCGGGAACCTTGCGGAAGCGCTGGCCCGCGCCGTCGCCAAGAGCGATCTGGAACTCGTGCAGATTTTCGCCCGCAATCCCGAGCGGGCGCGCGTCGTCGCGGAGCTGGCTGCGACCGACTGGGCGACGCACTCCGAAATGCTCCGTCAGGATGCCGACATCTACCTCATCGCCGTGAGCGACAAGGCCGTGGAGCAGGTTGCCGCGACGCTTCCGATTCCCGAAAGCGCCGCCGTGGCCCACACTGCCGGGAGCGTGCCGGTCACGGCCATCCCCGCGCGGTTCGCCCGGCGTGCCGTTTTCTACCCGATGCAGACCTTCACGAAAGGGCGCGAGGCGGACTTTTCCGTGATCCCCGTATTTCTCGAAGCGCCGTCGCCCGAATTGCGTCCGGAACTGGAGGCGTTCGCCCGGAAACTCTCCGGGACGGTCATCTGGGCCTCCTCCGCACAGCGCTGCAAGGTGCATCTGGCGGCGGTTTTCGCCTGCAACTTCGCCAACCACATGTACGCTGTGGGCGAGCGCATCGTCCGTGGTGCGGGACTGGATTTCGACGTGCTGAAACCGCTGATCGCCGAAACCGCGGCCAAGGCCTGCGACGCCCGTTCGCCGCTCGACGTGCAGACGGGACCCGCCGTGCGCAACGATTTCGCCACGAAGGCCCGCCACGGCGACCTGCTGGCCTTCGACCTCCGACTGAAAAACATCTATTCAACGATAAGTCAAAGCATATGGGAAACTTCAAAGAAGATATAGCGCGCTGCGAAGCCTTCGTCTTCGACGTCGACGGCGTGATGACCGACGGTGGCATCATCCCCACGCTCGACGGCGACTTCATCCGCCGCTACAACGCCAAGGACGGCTACGCGCTGGCCTACGCGATCAAGATCGGCTACAAGGTCTGCATCATCACCGGCGGCCGGGGGCGGACGCTCGAAAACCGCCTTCGGATGCTCGGCATCGACCATTTCTACGTCGACTGCATGGACAAGATCACGGCCATCCGCGAATACATGGCGGGCCAGGGACTCGATCCGGCCAACGTGATCTACATGGGCGACGACATCCCCGACCTGGATTGCATGCGCGAAGTGGGCCTTCCGGTCTGTCCGGCGGACGCCGCGTCGGAGGTGATCGAGGCGTCGCGTTACGTCTCGGAGTTCCGGGGCGGCGAAGGGGCCGTGCGCGACATCGTCGAGCAGGTGCTCCGCGCCCGCGGCGACTGGGCGCGCGACTCGCAGGGCGTCACGCCTTCGTCGCTCGCCGCGTCGCGGTAGGGCGTTCCGGAAGAGGCGCGGTTTCCTTTCTGCCCGACGAAAAAGGCGCGGCCGCCTTTCTCTTCTTTCTTTGAAAGAAGAAGAAACAATGCGGGGTTTCCGGCTAAAATTTGTATCTTTGCCGGGCCATAAGCCTCCGTCATGCTCGAAAAACTGGCCAAACAAACTGCCGTCTACGGTATCAGCACCATCGTCGTAAGGTTCTTGAGCTACCTGCTCACGCCTTACTACACGCGTGTGTTCGGGCAGGAGACCTACGGCGTCGTCACCGACATCTACGCCCTTATTCCGCTGGCGCTCACGCTGCTGACGATGGGCATGGAATCGAGCTATTTCCGCTTTTCGGCCAAAGCCGAGGAGGCGGGCGGGGATGTGAAAAGCGCCAAACGCCGGCTTTTCGCCACGACGTGGGGCGTCACGTCGCTCGCCGCGGCGGTGTTCTTCCTGGCGACGGCTTTTTTCCGCGACGGCATCGCCCGCACGATGGGCGAGGCGTATGCCGCACATCCCGAATACGTCGTCTGGGTCGGCCTGATCATCCTTTTCGACGTCTGGTCCTGCATCCCCTTCTCGCGGCTGCGCGAGCAGGGCAGGGCCATGACGTTCGTGGGACTGAAAGCCATGAACGTCGTTCTGAACGTGGTGCTGGCCTTCGGGTTCGGCGCCGCGGGGCTGTTCGCCACCGACTTCGGCGTGGGGTGGGTCTTCGTCGCCAACCTCATCGCGAGTCTCGTGACGTGGCTGGCGATCCTCGCGACTGCCGACCGTACCGTTCCGAAGATCGACTGGGCGTTGCTCGCCGCGGTCTTCGCCTACTCGCTGCCGCTGCTGGTGGGCGGGCTTGCCGGCACGGCCAACGAATTTATCGACCGCCAGCTGATCAAGTACCTCGTTCCCGAGGGCGCCATGGCCCAGCTGGGCATCTACGGGGCCATCACGAAGATCGCCGTGGTGATGATGCTCTTCTACCAGATGTACCGCCTCGCCGCCGAGCCGTTCTTCCTCTCGAACTTCAAAAAGTCGGACTTCGTCGAGATGAACGCCGCGGCGCTGAAATACTACGTCATGGCCTCGATGCTGATTTTCCTCGGCATCGCGCTTTTCCGCGACGTTTTCGCGCTGATCGTGGGGCGTAGTTTCCGCGAGGGTATTTTTATCCTTCCGGTGGTGCTGGGGGCCAATGTGCTGACGGGCGTGTGGCTCAACCTCTCGTTCTGGTACAAGCGTGAGGAGCGTACTTCGCTGGCCATCGTCGTCACGGGTGCGGGACTCGCGGCCATCGTCGCTTTCGGCTTCTGGCTCATTCCGCTGTGGGGTTACTACGGGGCCGCGTGGGCGCGCCTGGCGAGCGAAACGGTGATGGTCGCCGTCAGCTGGTGGCTCAACCGCCGCTGTTATCCGACGCCCTACGACTGGCGGCGCATCGGCGAATACGTCGCCGCGGCGCTCGCGGTTTTCGCCGCCTGCGAGGCCTTGACCGCCTCCACGGACAATATGTTTGTAAGCTATGCGTTTAATATAGTGTTGTTTGCGCTGTATGCCGCCTACCTCGTCCGCCGCGAGCGGATCGACCTGGGGGCGATGTTGCGCGCATTCCTGCACAGGTAAAAATGAATCGGAGCATGCAGAAACGACTTTTCCCCAGAATCGCAGCCGCGGCTTCGGCCGTCCTGCTCCTCGCCGCTTGCGGCCAACCCCGTCCGGAAGGCTCGGCCGAGGTGCTGCTGCATACCACGGCGGGCGACATTCGCATCGAACTCGACGGGCGGACGCCCCTTCACCGGGACAATTTCCTGAAACTGACCCGCGAAGGGTTTTTCGATTCGGTGCTGTTCCACCGTGTGATCGCCGATTTTATGATCCAGGCGGGCGATCCCGCCTCGCGTCGCGCCCCGGCGGGCACGATGCTGGGCGAGTCCGATGCGGGCTACCTGATTCCCGCCGAGATCGTCTATCCGGCGCTGGCGCATACGCGCGGCGCGCTGGCCGCGGCCCGGACTTCCGACGAGGTGAACCCCGAACGGAAATCCTCCGGCAGCCAGTTCTACATCGTCTGGGGCAAGCCCTTCGACGGCGCGACGCTCGACCGGATTCAGCAGAGCGTGACCGCTGCGACGAACGGGGAGATCGTGATCCCCGATTCCCTGCGGACGATCTATGAAACCACCGGCGGCACGCCGTTCCTCGACGGACAGTACACCGTTTTCGGCCGTGTGACCGAGGGGCTTGAGATCGTGGAGGCCATTCAGGGCGTGGCGACCGATTCGGCCGGCCGGCCGCTGGAGGACGTGCGGATCATCCGGGCCGAAGCGGTTCGAAAATAGACTGAACATGAAGAAGACGACCGGAAAAATCGCCGTGATGGGCGCCAGTTTCGCGCTTTTCCTCTGCGGGGCCGGGGCGCTCCAGCTGGAGCGCGGCACGGCGCGGGCCGTGATCCTCGCGGTGGTTTTCGCGGGTTTGCTGACGATTGCCGGGGTGCAGACCTTCCGGCGGATGAAAAATAAGGAGTAAAATGCGTTTTGCGGACATTACAGGACAGGAGGATTTGAAACGGCATCTGACGCAGTCGGTCGATGCCGGTCGCGTGAGCCATGCCCAGCTCTTCACGGGTACGGCGGGTTCCGGGGCGCTGGCCGTGGCCGTGGCCTATGTCCAGTATCTCTGCTGCCGCCACCGCTCGTGCGGCGACTCGTGCGGCGAATGCCCCGACTGCCGACAGATCGCGGCGCTGGCGCACCCCGACCTGCATCTGGTTTTCCCGGTCAACAAACAGGGCAAGAAGTCGGGAGAGGTGATGCGCAGCGACGAGTTCCTGCCGCAGTTCCGCGCGCTGTTCGCCGAGCGCGGGGGCTACTTCTCGCCGCAGGACTGGTACGACCGCCTCGACCTGGGCAAGACGCTCAAAGGCATGATCGCGGCCCGCGAGGCCGACGAGATCATCCGCAAACTGTCGTTCAAGAGTTTCGAGGCCGACTATAAGACCATGCTGATCTGGCTTCCGGAGGCGATGAACGAGGAGGCCGCGAACAAGATTCTCAAGATTCTGGAGGAGCCGTGGGACCGTACGCTTTTCATTCTGGTCTGCGAACATCCCGACCGCCTGCTGCCGACGATCGTTTCGCGTACGCAGGAGGTCTGCGTGCCGCGCATCGCGCCCGATGTGCTGGAGCGGGTGGCGCAGCAGCGGGGCGTGGCCGATCCGCTGCAAGCCCGCAACATGGCGCGCCTGGCAGGCGGCGATTTGCTGGAACTGGGCCATCTGGTGGCGGGCGAGAGCGATGCGATGCGCAAGGAGCATTTCGACCTTTTTTGCAGCCTCATGCGTTTGAGCTACAATGACCGGCACCTCGAACTGATCGCCTGGGCCGAAGATGCCGCGCAGCTCACCCGCGAGCAGCAGCGGGCGTTTCTGCGCGATGCGGCGCGGCTTTTGCGCGAGAGCTTCATGCTCCATGCCGGTATCCGCGAGGTCAGCTACCTCTGGGGCGAGGAGCTGGCTTTCTGTTCGAAATTCGCCCCTTTCGTCGGCCCGCGGAATATCGAGCCGCTGATCGCCGAGATCGAGAGCGCCGCCGCGCAGATTGCGCAGAACGGCAATCCGACGATCGTATTTACCCATTTTGCCCTCTCGGTGAGCAAGATGATAAAACATTTGTAACTTTGAGAACCGCATACGTTTTTTGGGACCGGATAAATCCGGACAGACGGCAGATCGGCGCTGACGGAATGCGGTATGAAATTTTAAGAACCTGAAACATTGGATTATGGCACGTGTGGCACTTCTTTTAGGCGGTAACCAGGGCGATGTGAAACGGACCCTGCAAACGGCGCAGCAGCTCGTCAACTCCCGTGTGGGGGCCGTGCTGCGTTGCTCGCACCGTTATGAAAGCGAACCGTGGGGATTCCCGGCCGCAGAGCGTTTTTCGAACCAGGCGCTGGAGGTCTCCACCGACCTCACGCCGCACGAGGTGCTCGACGCCTGCCAGCAGATCGAGCGGGAACTGGGCCGCAACCGCGCCGCCGAGGCGATCGAGAAGGCCTCTTCCGGAGCCGTCTACTGCTCGCGGCCGATCGACATAGACATCATTTTCTACGACGACGAAGTGATCGGCGACGAACGTCTCACGGTTCCCCATCCGCTGCTCGCCGAACGGGAATTCGCGCTGACGCCGCTCTGCGAGATCATGCGCCAGCGGCGGCATCCCTTGACGGGAGCGACCGTCGGGGAGATGCTCGATGCGCTCCGAAACAAATAGAACGGGTATGAAGGCAAAACGAATATTACCGCTTTTGGCGGCAGCCGCGCTGCTCGCGGGGTGTTTCAAGGACGTGTCGTACAAGACGAACTACGTCCTCAAACCCCTTGCGCAGGCGCAGACGGTCGATCCTGTCGAGCCGTTCGAGGGGCTGAAGGCTTATGCTTTCGACGCCGATACGGCCTTTTACACCGTGGCTTCCTACGAGGATGCGCTCAACGGCGTCATTGCGCGGAAGGACGACCTTTCGGACCGGATCGCCTCCCCGGTCGCCGCGGCTGAACCCTGCGTGCGGGAGGGGACCGTGGGCTGGGTGCAGATGCCGCTTTCGGCCGAGACGCAGATGGTCGTGGCTGTCGACCCGGTAAACAGGGTCTATGCCTATACACAGCAGGAATTGGACGTGAACCTTCCCAACCTCTACGTGTCGCTGATTTTCAAACCCTGGAAGGGTTTTTCCTACAAGGAGGGCAACTGGAGTTTCTACAACGAGTTCTATGCGCCTCCCGTCTACCTCGACTGCCTGATCGACCCCTCGGTCCAGCTTGCCGAGGGCGGCGAGACCACGGAGATCGCCAACGTGAAGGCGTATGCCTATGCCGCCGACACCACGGCGTTCTACATCGCCTCGTACGACGATGCCGTGTCGGGCAAGCTCACGGCGAAAACCGCCGGCGTCACCCCGCCCGCCACGCCGTTCTCGGCCTACGAGGACAAGGAGACCGGGCTTTACAAGATGGAGGTCAGCTCCTCGACCCTGATGGTGGTCGTGGTCGACCGCACCAACCGCCTCTACGCCTACTCGAAACAGGTGGTCGACCTCGAAGGCGAGACCGTGACCCTGCCGGTGGTCTTCCGTCCGTGGCGTGCGACGTGGATTTACGTCGAGGACGGCTGGCGCTTCGTCGATGCGTCGCGCGCGCCTGAAACGAAACCCCAAACACAATCCCGACGCCGATGAACACTCCGCGACATATGCTTAACGTGCTGCGCCTTGCGGTGGCGCTGCTCTTCGCTTCGGCCCTTATGAGCCGCTGTGCGAGCATGATGACCCCCACGGGAGGTCCCCGCGACTCGCTGCCCCCCGTCATCGTGAACATGACGCCCGACAACTTCGCGACCGGCCGGCCGACGGTCGGCCACGGGAAGATCTACATCGAGTTCGATGAGTTCGTGCAGCTCAAGGACCAGCAGAAGGAGTTCTTCACCTCGCCGGCGATGAAGAAAAAGCCGCTCATCACCCTGCGCGGCCGGGGCATCGTCGTGCAGCTGCGCGACACGCTGGCCCCGAATACGACCTATGCGCTCAATTTCGGCAGCGCCATCCGCGACAACAACGAGGGCAACCCGCTCTATTCGATGCGCTACGTCTTCTCGACGGGTCCCGAGATCGACTCGATGGTCCTTTCGGGCTATACGGCCGACAGTTACAAGGCCGACTCCGTGTCGAAGAGCTTCATCTGGTTCTTCCCGGCCGACTCGGTCGAGCAGGTCGCCGGATACGACTCCACGATCTTCAAGTACAAACCCGCGGCTATCGCCCGTGCCGAGAACAACGGCATCTTCATCGCCCAGAACCTCAAGCCGATCCCCTACCGCGTCTATGCCGTTCAGGATAAGAACGACAATCAGATGTACGAGCCGGGCAGCGACCAGGTGGGTTTCCTCGAAGGGACCTACAACCCTGCCGAGATGCCCGATTTCGGCATGTGGTACGACTCGATCCGCCGGTACGTGACCGCCGAGCCGCAGCTCTATTTCCGCATGTTCACCGACAAGGCGTTCCGCCGCCAGGTGCTTTCGCAGACCGAGCGGCCGTTGCAGCACAAGGCGATGCTCTACTTCGCCGCGGCGCGTCCGAAGATCACCCGGCTCCGTTTCGACAGCATTCCGGCCGACCGGGTGATCGTCGATCCGCAGACCGTGGGCCGAGATACGATCGCCCTGTGGTTCAACGTCCCCTCGTCGTCGCTTCCCGATACGATCAAGGGCGAGATCACCTATTTCAAACACGACACCGTCAACCAGTTGCAGGAGGTCACCGAGCCGCTGAAGCTCGCCTGGCGTCTGATCGAGACCAGGGAGCAGGAGCGCGAACGCGAGAAACTCGAACGCGAACGCCGCAAGGCCGAGGCCGCGGGCGAGGAGTGGGTGGAACCCAAGAAGGAGAACCCCTTCGCCTTCAAGATGCCCACTTCGGGCGAGATCAACCCCGAGAACCACCTGACGGTCGATTTCGACTATCCGCTCGTGAAGCTCGATTCGGCCGAACTGCTGCTGACGCGCGTGCTCGAGGATAACTCGATCGAGGATATTCCGGTGCGCATGGTGCGCGATACGGGGATGCTGCGCCGCTGGCAGGTCCGCGCCCCGTGGAAGCTGGGCGGACAGTATACGCTGACCATCCCCGAGGGCGCCATTACCGATGTTGCGGGCCTCTCCAACGACTCGATCATCGGGAAGTACACGGTTCTCGACCCCGAGAAATTCGCCACGGTGCTCATCCACGTCAGGGGCCGCGACGACGGCACGAAGTATATCGTCCAGCTGCTCGACGGCAGCAACGCGCTCAAGCAGGAGAAGCGGGACGTGACGACCGGCGACATCCGGTTCAATTACGTTCCCGCCGGCGAGATCAAGTTCCGCGTCATCGAGGACCGCAACGGCAACGGCAAGTGGGATTCGGGCAATGTGGTCGAACGTCTCCAGCCCGAGCGGGCCGAGATCTACGCCAACGACCAGGGCGAGGACACCTTCGCCACGAAGACCAACTGGGAGATCGAATTCTCGATGGACATGAACCGGATCTTCGCGCCGGTCACGATGCAGTCGCTCTCGCGTCTGCTGGACGAACGCGAGTCGCAGCGTCTGCGCCGCGAGGCGGAGAAACGGGCCAAGGAGGGTCCGAAGCGCGATCAGGACCGCAACCGGCAGCAGAACGACAATAACAGCAACTTCAACGCTGCGGGCGGGATGTTCAATAATTTCAGATAAGATGACGATGCAACGACATATCCGGACGGCGCTCTTCGCCCTTGCGGCCCTCGCCGCATGGCAGGGGGCTTCGGCGCAGCATACGCTCGGCTTCACGGTGGGCTACGGCATGGGCAACGGCCGCTTCCAGCCCCAGCAGGAGATGCGGGCGATCTGGGGACTTTACAGCGGGGGCCTTTCGTGGCGCTACTACGGCAAGCAACGCTTCGTGGGGGGCTTCGGCATTGATCTGGAGTTCCAGCAGCAGGGCTTTTCGTTTGCGACCAACGCTTCGCAGGTCGAGGAGAAGAAGGATTATCTCTACTATACGCGGCATGTCAATTCCGTCGTGCTGCCGATCGTCTGGCAGCCGCACTTCTACATGCTGCGCAACCACGTCCGCATCTACCTCGAAGCGGCCGCGACCTTCTCCTACAACATCTCGTCCACCTACGAGAACGAGCAGGCCCGGGCCAACGGCTCCGCCGGCTGGAAAGGCGACTATCCCTTCAAGCTCGCGCGCGACAACCGCTGGGGCTACGGACTGGCGGGCGGCGGCGGCATCGCTTTCCTGATCCGCCGTTTCGAGCTGAATTTCCGGGTGCGCTACTCGTTCGGTTATTCGGACATCGTCCGCAACCGCAACAAATACTACGACAACAACAGCGACGGCGCGGAAAATCCCTTCTGGGCCACTCCGCTGCGTTCGCCGCTCGACAACCTTATGATCTCCGTGGGGTTGAACTACCGCTTCAACAAACAGGGCTTCGAGGCCTGGAAACCAAGACCCAAGAAGGAGAAGAACCGCGAGGTCTTCAAATTCGGGCTGTAAAAAACACAAATTATGGAAACTACCCGTCAGCAGAAAATCGCCAAGCAGATCCAGAAGGACGTTGCCGAAATCTTCCAGAAGGAAGGCGCCCCGATCGTGCGCGGTTCGCTCGTAACGGTCACCGCCGTACGCATATCCCCCGATTTCAGCTACGCCAAAATCTACGTCAGCATCTTCCCCTTCGGGCAGAGCGGCGAGGTGATGAAGCGGCTCGAACACCAGAACTGGTTCATCCGCCGCGCCCTGGGCCAGCGGATCCGCAACCAGCTGAAAAACGTCCCCGAAATCCAGTTCCTCCTCGACGATTCGCTCGAATACATCGAGCATATAGAGCAGGCGCTGAAAGAAGATTGACAATTATGCGCTTCTGTCGGTTGTTCCCGCTGCCTGCGGCGTCGTTTGCAAGTCCGATCCGTCCCCGAACCTCTGCCGAGGCGGGGGCTTCGGGATTTACGCTCTAATCCGTCGCCCGCCATGCTGCCGCAGCTCTTCGCCCGTCGCTACCTCTTTTCGTCCCAGTCCCGGTCGGTGGTCAACCTGATCTCGGGATTGAGCGTTGCGGCCGTGGCGATGCCCGTCGCGGCGATGATCATCCTGCTGTCGGTCTTCAACGGTTTCGAGTCGCTCGTCAAGTCGATGTATTCGGCTTTCGACGCCGATCTGACCGTCTCTCCGCGGCAGGGGCAGACCTTTGCGCAGCGGGACCTCGACACCGCGGCCCTCGCACGCATCCCGGGAGTCGGCGCGCTGTCGTTCACCCTGGAGCAGAGCGCCCTGCTCGAACACGGAGGGCGCCAGGCCACCGCCACGATCCGGGGCGTCGACGACGCCTACGGGGCTGTCTTTCAGCTTGGCGATGCCGTTTCCGCCGGGGAGTGGCGTGTGCGGCTGGGCGATCTGGAACGGCTGGTCGTCGGGCAGTCGATGGCGTGGATGCTGGGTATCCGCTCGCTGGCCGATGCCGACGTCACGCTCTACGCCGTGCGGCGGGGATCGTTCTCCTCGCTGCTGCCGCTCGAAAACTACACGCGCCGCACGGAACCCGTAGGCGGCGTCTATACCCTCGACCTCGAAACCGAACGCACCTACGTGCTCGCCTCGCTGCGGCTTGCGCAGGAACTGTTCGGCTATGCGGGCCGCGCCTCGGCGCTCGTCGTGCGCCTCGCTCCCGGAGCCGATGCCGCGGCGGTCCGCAAGGCCGTTGCGGAGGCTGCGGGCGACGGATTCCGCGTCCGCACGCGCGACGAACTGCGCGCTTCGTTCTACCGCATCATGACCTACGAGAAGTGGGGCATCTTTTTCATCGCCCTGCTGGTGCTCGTCATCGCTTCGTTCTCGGTGGTGGGGGCGCTGGCCATGCTGATCGTCGAAAAACGGGACGACATCTCCACGCTCCGCGCCCTGGGGGCCGACACGGGCCTCGTCCGCGCCGTGTTCCGCACCGAAGGGTTTCTGATATGCGGTCTGGGCGCTGTCGCCGGCATGGCGCTGGGCGTTGCCGCGACCCTCGCGCAGCAGTATTTCGGGCTGATCGAGATTCCGGCCGAGACCTTCCTCACGAAGAGCTATCCCGTCGAATTCCGACCGGCCGACCTGGCGGTCGTCGCCGCGTCGTTCGCCGCCGTGGCCGCCGTCCTTTCGAACATCACCGTCCGCAGTATGATTAAAACCGACACCCGATTATGAAACGATTCCTCCGCATAACGGCTTCCGCGGCCCTCGTGCTGCTGCTGGCCGCCTGCGCCCGCCACAAGATCATCCCCGACGACAAGCTGGCGCAGATTTTCCACGATGCGTTCCTCACCAACGCCTACATCGGCAGCGAGGGCGTGAAGACCGATTCGCTGCGCATCTACGAGCCGATCTTCGCCCGCTACGGCTACACGACCGACGATGTGCACTACACCATCGGCAACTTCTCGAAGCGCAAGAGCGCCCGTTTGGGCGACGTGGTCGAGCGGGCCATCGAAATGCTCGAACGGGAGGGGAAAATCTATAACCAGGAGGTCGCCGTGCTCGACACGATCGACAACGTCGCCCGCCGCACCTTCACGCGCACGGTGCTCGCCGACTCGCTCATCCGCGTAGGGTCGCTGCGCGACACGGCCCGTTTGAGTTTTACGCTCGACGTCGAGCCGGGCGAATACAGCCTTTCGCTCAAATACCTCGTCGATTCGCTCGACCGCAACCAGCGGGGGCTGAAAGGCTCCGTGTGGCTCGAACGGCGCGACAGCTCGCGCACCAACGTCTACACCACGACCTTGCGGCGCAACCGCGAGGAGACCTTCTCGCGCCGGTTTACGACCGACACGACGCACCGTTGCCTGCGCATCGACTTCCTGACCTTCAACGCCAGGCCCGAGCGGCCGTCGGTGACGGTCACCGACCTCAAGGTGGAGTACATTCCTCCGACCCGCACGGCCGTCGAAAAACTCTACGAACAGCAACTCGACATCCGGATTTTCGCCGATGACTTCCTCCGTGCCGCAGCCATCCCGAAGGATAGCCTCTAACCTGCTGTGGACCCCGCAGGGCCTCGTCCGGCATCCGCTCCTGACCCTCGGGGCGGACGGGCGCGTGCTCACCGCGGGGAGTTGTCCCGATCCGGACCGTCTCGCCGCCACGGAGTTCTATGCGGGGCTGCTGGTCCCGGATTTCCCGGCCGACTACCGCGCCGCGTTCGACGGCATGCGCGTCGCCGCGCTGCCGCTTTCCGAACTGTTGCCGCAGGCCGTGACGCCCGGCGGAGTGCTGGTCGTCATCTCGGGACTCGACTACGAATCGCTGCGGCTTACGCCGCAGTCGCAGATCCGGAAGTTGTAGTTATTCCGGGTGTGGGTGTGGTTTCCGACCGCTTCCCCTGATTTGCCGGTACCGTTCGCGGCCAATATCTGACTCCATCCCGGCTCTCCTTCAGCGAGGGAGATGACGTACTGCCCGGATGGTTGGTATCGTGAAAAGTCACCTCTTGTCAGATGGGCAAATGCTCCTCGACCGTGCGCCGCAGGTGTTCGCTGTCGAGATGGGTGTAGATTTCGGTCGTGAGGATGCTTTCGTGCCCCAGCATCTCCTGCACCTGGCGGATCGAGGCACCGCCTTCCAGCAGGTGCGTCGCGAACGAGTGGCGGAAGGTGTGGGGGCTGATGCGCTTCTCGATTCCGGCCCGTCCGGCCGCCTGTTTGAGGATCGTGAAGACCATCACCCGCGTAAGCTGTCCCCCGCGGTTGTTCAGGAAGACGATCTCCTCGCCCGTCCGGGCGCTCCGCCGCTCTTCGAGGTAGCGCTGAATGCGTTCGCGCGCCGTTGAACTGACCGGCACGATCCGCTGTTTGTCGCCCTTGCCGATCACGCGGATATATCCCTCCCCGAAAAAGAGGTCCTGCATGCGCAGCGACGTGAGTTCCGAGACCCGCAGTCCGCACGAATAGAGCACTTCGAGCATGGCGCAGTCGCGCAGCCCCTTCACCGTCGAGGTGTCCACGGCGGCGATGATGCGGTCGATCTCCGCGGTGGTGAGCACGTCGGGCAGCTGGCGGCCGAATTTGGGTGTCAGGACGAACTCCGCGGGCGACGATTCGATCTTGTCCGAGATCATCAGGTAGTTGAAAAAACTCTTTATGCCGCTCAGCGCCCGGGCCTGCGAGGTCTTCTCGCGCCCCCGCTCGTAGAGCCACGCCATGTAGCGTTCGACCATCTGCGATTCGACCTTGTGGGGCGCGACGTCCCACTGGCGCAGGATGAAGTGCGCGAACTGCCTGTAGTCGCGCATGTACGATTCGACGGTGTTTTCCGAGAGCCGCTTTTCCAATTTTATGTAGGTGCGGTAACGGCGGCCGGTTTCGTCCCACTTTTTCGTATTTTCTGCCATCTTTTGGTCCGCTGAATCCGGGATTATTGTAACTTTGTCCGAACGAAGGTACGAAAAATTTTACATAATATGGATTACACAGTCCTCAATATCGCAGTCGCCGACGACGAGCAGGCTGAAATCCTGACCGCCGAACTGGCCGATTTCCCGTTCGAGAGTTTCGAGACCGGAGACGGCGTGCTGAAAGCCTATATTCCGGCCGTGCGGCTCTCCGGCTGCAAGGACGATGTCGACGCCCTGCTGGCGCGCTGTGGGATCGAGGGGCGTTACGCCGTCATCCGGACCCAAAACTGGAACGCCGCCTGGGAGAGCGATTTCCCGCCGGTCGACGTCGAAGGCCGCCTGCGCATCCGCGCCCCGTTCCACGATCCGGCTCCTGCGGGGGAGATGGAGGTGGTCGTGCTGCCCCGGATGTCGTTCGGCACGGGCCATCACGCCACCACGTGGCTCATGTCGCGTGCGGTGCTCGGCCTCGGGGTCGCGGGCCGCACGGGACTCGACATGGGCAGCGGCACGGGCGTGCTGGCTATCGTCGCCGCCAAATGCGGCGCGGCGCACGTCGACGCCGTGGACATCGACGACTGGGCGGACGGGAACTGCCGTGAAAATGTCGCCATGAACGGTGTCGCGGACCGGGTCGAACCGATGCTGGGCGACGTCGGCCGCATCGCGGGACGGCGTTACGACTTCATCCTGGCCAATATCAACCGCAACATCCTCGTGGCCGACATGCCGGCCTACGCTGCGGCGCTGGCTCCGGGCGGCGATCTGGTGATGAGCGGTTTCCTCGAAGCGGACACTGCGGCCGTCACCCAAGCCGCTGCGAAACTGGGCATGGAGACCGTCGCGGCCGAAACCCGCGAGGGCTGGATGATGATACGTGTTAAAAAGAAGAAGTAATCCCGGTCGCATGCGATAAGTCCCCGCCGAGGCGGGGATTTAGGGGTGGGTCAGACTTGTAAACGCGGCGGAACGCCGCGGGAACAGCGGTCCGATCCGGAAAGCGTTCAGGAAAAGAGATTAATTCTGTGATTTGAAAACCTACAAAGGCCGCGGCATCGTGCTGCATACGCTCAAATACGGCGACACGTCGATGGTCGCCTACCTGCTGACCGACGTCGGGGGCCGCCGCAGCTATATGGTGCAGGGAGTCCGCAGCCGCAACGGCCGGGGTTCGAAACTGGCGCTGTTCCAGCCGATGTTCCCCGTCGAGTTCGAGGGACTGGAATCCCCGCGGCAGCAGATGGACCGCTTTAAGGAAGTGCGTGCGGGTTTTGTGCTGCAAAGTCTTCCGTTCGACGTCCGAAAATCGACCATGGCGCTGTTTATGGCCGAGGTTTTGTACCGCCTCGTCCGGGAGAGCGAGCCGAACGAAGCGCTTTTCGATTTCGTGTGGGGTTCGGCCGAGGCGCTGGACGCCATGAACGACGGAGTTCCGAATTTCCACCTCTGGTTCCTGGCCAACCTGAGCCGCCTGCTGGGCTTCCGTCCCGGCAACGATTATACGCCGGGGGCGTGGTTCGACATCCGCGAGGGGCTGTATACGCCCGTGCGGCCGGCGCATCCCGGGGTGATGACCCAGGAGTGCGCCTGCCTGCTGGAGAGGATGCTCTCCTGCGACGTGCGGCGTCTGGGCGACGTGGGGCTGAACCGTGACCGGCGGTCGGAGTTCCTCAACGCCATGCTGGCCTATTTCGGCTATCACCTCGACGCCATCAGTGCCGTGCAGTCGGTGCGCATACTAAAAGAGGTGTTTTAACGTTAAGTTTTAAGATAAAAGGGAAGAAAATTATGAGAAAGATGTTGCTTGCGGCCGCAGCGCTCGCCGTAGCGCTCGCCGCCTCGGCCCAGGAGCCGAAATTCGATTTCAGGCGCGACTCGACCCGTACTTCGGGCTTCACGCTTCCCGATTCGCTGGCGCACATGTCGCCGTGGAAACCCGACTACAAGACGATGGCTCCGGTGAAGACCAAACCCTCGGTGTCGATGACCTCGGTGGTGGTTATCCAGAAGGAGAACCTGCCTTCGCGTGTCACCGTCATCGACAACAATACGCTGCGTCTGGGGCAGCACTTCACCCTTTCGAACGGGCAGGCCTGGAACTGGAGTCCTTTTCCCGACGCCTTCCTCGACGCACGTACGCTTTCCTTCCCCATGCCGCGGTAGCGCCTCGGAAAGATTGTTCTTCAAACACAGGCTCCTGTTTTTCGCAGGAGCCTGTGTTTTTATGCGTCAGAACTTGTGCACGGCGCGCACGCATGTCTGACCGGCCTTCGGGTATCCGGCCTCCGTTTTGTCAGGGCTGTAAAAATCCCGGTTGCCGCAGATCGCCGATGCGGATTCCGAGACCTCGGTCGAAGACCATATCAGCAGCGAATACATCCCTCCCGGGTCCCCTCCGTAGGATTCCATCAAATCCTTATTCCGCTTCCGGACGCGGTTCCAGTCGCCGAAACTTATTTTTCCCGACATGTCGACGTCCAGCAGCCGCCAGAAATCGTGCAGTTCGTCTGCCGCAGGCATATACCACCCTTCGCCCTGCGATTCACACCATTCGAAAGCCGGGAAATCGGCCCATGTCAGTTCGGTTCCGGCGACCCACTCCGTCACCCTGCGGCGGTTGTTCCAGCCGTCGGTACGGTCGGAAAGTCCGAGCCGCAGGTTGTCCAGCCTCGTTGTTTCGGCCCACGCCAGCCTGGCCTGCCCGAGCGACAGGATCAGCCCGTGGCGACCTTCGTCCGTCGTCGAGATCACCACTCCCCGCACGCCGTCCTCGTCGAACAGGTCGCCGGGACGGTAGGAGCGTGTCACCGCAGGCCACGGGTAGTCCGCCGCCGCGGACTTCTCCTCCGCGAACAGCTCCCGCTCGCCGTTGGCATAGGTGATCGAAAATACCTCGGCCCGCGCAATGCGCAGCATTTTCGCGGAATCGTCCCACATCTTGCAGAGAACATCCGTTTCGGTGATTTCCGTCACACGGGTCTTTATCTCATCCGCATTGCGCAACAGGATCACATCCTGCGCGGCGACTCCGTGCCATGCCGCAAGGGCTGTCAGGAACAGTAGCATTTTTTTCATGGCTTAAAAACGGTAAGCGTAGGTCAGCCCCAGCGACCAGGGATTGCTGCCGATCGCCTCGTGCGGGGAGACGAAGTTTTGCAGCCATTGCAATCCGATTTCGGAATGGCCGAATTTGTAGCCGTATTCGAGAACGGCCGCCACGACGGCCGATTTGACCATGTCGCCCGGAACCTTATGCCACGTATCGAGCGGGTACGCCTGTAAATCTTCGTCCTGCTGCCATCGTTCCGCAACCTCGGGCGAAGCCTCGAAGCGGACTTTCATGGCCGTCGGCACGGAAACCCGGAATCCGATCCGCATGGAAAATCCGTTTTTTACGGGTATCAGTCCATAGTAAACATGGGCGAAGACGGCGTCGAATTTGTTTTTGAACGTGACCGAGAGGTTTTCCGCCTTGAGCTGGGTCGCACCGCCCGTCTGCATGTATCCCAGTCCGAACCCGATATGCCCTTCGCCGGTCTTCCGGAAATAGCGTTCGCCGAAAACCGACAGCCCGGCTCCGATGCGCGGGCTTTGGCTCGTGGAAAAAGCATCCGGACGGGCCGAGGACAGCGATCCGATCATGCCGTTAATGTCATCCTTCATCGACCAGAAGCTCAATCCTATATCGGCGCGCACACCCCATTCCCACAACTTTGCGCGTTCCTTCTTTTTCGTTTGGGCGGCGGCGCGCGAGACTGCCGCCTGCGACGGGACGGCGGCTCCCGGGTCCGGTCTCTTTCCGGCTGCGGCAGGCCGGTCGAGCGGCGTGATTATGTCCTTGGCCCCCGATTCGTAGCGGATGACGAAGACTTCGCTGCGGGAGATCGAATAGACGGGTCCCGTTAGGTTCGTGAATTTGCGGTAGCGGACCGACCGTTCGCCGACCTCTTCCACCTTCGCACGGATCTCCTCGCCGTTTTTCTTCACAATGATGTCCTGCGCCGAGGCAGCCATCGACAGCAGCATGAACGCCGCCAGAAACAAGATACGCTTCATAAAATTTAAGTTTTAAGGGTTGATAAATTTTACAAAGGCACGTAAAAACGTGGACAATTTTCAATATCCACAAGAGAGGCCCTGGATAGCCCATGCAGTAGAATACAGATAAAATGCCCACGCCGTAAAACAGCGAGAGCACCAACTCTTATTCCTTACTGCATTAGAAATTTTCCAGGTTTCTCTTGTAAGAAAAAAGCCGATGCGCTTTTATGTCCCATGTATGCAGTCCTCACAGGCTGCATTGACAAATATAGCGATTAATCCGGGAAATGCAAAACGTTTCCGGACGGGTTTTTACGTATTTTCGCGTATTGATCCGCAACGGCGAAATTCCGAATTTTGTACCCTGAAAAGAAACGCCGCTTATGAAACCGATTCTTCTGCTGTTGTTATCGCTGCTCCCGTTCGGGGCATTCGCCGGGGAGCCGGTTCCTGCGCCCGCAGCGGGCGAACCCACCGCCGCCGAACTTTCTGCCGGGATCGAAGCCCTGAAAGCCAGGGCCTCGGCATGGGACAAAATCCTGGCACGTCTGCCCAAAATCTCGGGCTACGTGCAGACCGGCTACGAGTGGTCGGAGACCTCCTCGACCTTCTTCATCAAGCGCGTGCGCCTGAACCTGGCGGGGGACATCGCCGAAAAACTCGACTACCGCGTGCAGATCGAGTTCTGCGGCCCGAAAATCGTCGACGCCTACATCCGTTACCGGCCTTTCGAGCAGCTGAATTTCCAGCTGGGAGAGTACAAACTGCCCTTTTCGATCGAGAATACCGATTACGTGCCCCTCAAATACGAGTTCATCGAATATCCGCTGCCGCTGCGCCGGCTGATGGGTTTCAACGACGTGTGCGGACTCTCGGCCACGGGCCGCGACATGGGCGCCATGCTCTACGGCGGGTTCTTCAACCGCAAAGGGTACAGCGTCCTAGGTTACAACTTCGGCGTGTTCAACGGCGAGGGCCTGAACGTCAAGGACAGGAACAAATCGAAGGACCTTGTGGCGCGGCTGACGCTGCGTCCCGTCCGGGGATTGCAGATCGCCGGTTCCTACTACTGGGGCGAGTACGGCGCCGACTACCTCAAGCGCGTCCGCTACGGTGCGGGCGCCTGCTACGACGAGGGGCCGTTGGTCGTGCGCGCCGAGTGGATCTGCGGCACGACGGGGCTTCCCGCGGGCGGCGAACTCGACAGCGACGGCTGGTACGCCGTCGGCGGGTGGCGGGTGACGCCGTCGCTGATGTCCGTGGTGCGTTACGATACGTTCCTCGAAAACTCCTCGGAGAGCGCCTCGCGCCAGACCAACTACACGGCGGGCGTCGTGTGGCAGCCCGTGAAATACCTGCGCTGCCAGCTCAACTATACCTATGAAGATTACGCGTCCCGCGCCGCCGCCAACCGCAATGTGGTGTCGCTGATGCTCTCCGGAATTTTTTAATTGAATTGCCATGAAAAACTTTTTCGAAAAACTCCGTGTCGAGGACTGGGTGGTGGTCTGGGTCTCGATCCCGCTGCTGCTGCTTGCGGCGCTCATTCCCGCCGACCTGCCGAGCGTGCCCGCGACCCTCGTGGGCGAAGTGGCGTGGTATAACATCGGCCTGCTGTTCGCCATCGTGCTGGGGGTGCTCTACGTCGGTTGCCTGCTGCTGCGGCGTCCCCTCAAGGGGTTGCTGCCGTCGCTGGTCGTGGTCTTCGCCGTCTCGCTGCTGGCGCAGGTCGTGGCCAAAATCCCGGCCGTCTCCTACTACGGCTTCGAGTCGGTCTTCTTCTCGGTGCTGTTCGGCCTGGTGATCCGCAATGTGTGGCGCGTCCCCGCGTGGATGAAGCCCGCCATCCAGGGCGAGTTCTTCATCAAGATCGGCGTGGTGTGCCTCGGCGCCACGATCCTTTTCAGCGACGTGATGAAATCGGGGGTCTTCGGACTCGTGCAGGCCTGCCTCGTGGTGGCCGTCGTGTGGTTCTTCGCCTTCTGGTTCTCGCGCCGCATGAAGGTCGACGAGCGTTCGGCGATGATTCTTTCGAGCGGACTCTCGATCTGCGGTGTCTCGGCTTCGATCACCGCGGCGCGTGTGGTGGGCGGCGACGACCGCAAACTTTCGTATATCGTTTCGCTGGTGCTGATTGTCGTCGTGCCGATGATCTACCTCATGCCGTGGCTGGCCGGTCTGATCCTGCCGCACCTGTTCGCTCCCGAAGTGGCCGAGGAGGTCGCCGGGGCGTGGATCGGCGGCACGATCGACACCACCTCGGGCGTCGCCGCGTCGAGCATGATCGTCGGCGAGGTCGCCAACCAGCACGCCGTGATCATCAAGGCGGCGCAGAACGTGCTGATCGGCGTGGTGGCGTTCTTCATTGCGCTTTACCTTTCGACCCGCGGCGAGAAGGGCGGGCAGGCTCCCTCGCTGGGCATCGTGTGGGAGAAGTTCCCCAAATTCATTCTCGGATTCGTCGCCGCGTCGCTCGTCTTCAGCCTCTGCCAGTCGAACGGCCTCTTTACGCTCAACGCCAAGGGCAAACTGATCGAACCGGGTGTGGCGAAGATGTTTTCGACGGTCTTTTTCTCGCTGGCCTTCGTCTGCATCGGTCTCGACACGCGCCTCAAGGACATCGTGTCGAAGGAGAACCGCAACGTCCTCTGGTCGTTCCTCGTGGCGCAGACCTTCAATATCGTGGTGACGTTCCTTATCGCCTGCCTGCTCTTCGGCATCCTCAAACCAGCGCTTTAAGAAAGCGCGTTTAGGGGCGGTGGTTGGTATTCCCGTTTTGGGAGTGAGTCTGCGCTGCGACTGCCATTAATAAGAAAGGCTAACGAATCCGTTAGCCTTTCTTATTGAATTTCCGGAATTCCGAAGTGCCTTTCCGGGGTGTTCGCTGCTCCGGGCGTCCTTTTCCGGCGGCGGGTTTTCCGCCGAAGAAATACGCCTTTTGCCGCCGCTTCTCGTCCTGCGACCGGGCGACATGGACTTTCTCGTGCGTGTAGGGGTTCTCTCCCGTGTAGAACATTACCGAGGAGAGGGTCATCGGCGTGGGCGTGAGGTCCTGCACCTGTTCGAGGTTGAAGTGCATTTTCCCCAACACCTTCTCCGACAGCGACTTCATATCCCGCTCGGTGCATCCCGGGTGTGACGAGATGAAGTAAGGGATCAACTGATAGGGCAGATGTTCCTGACTGCAAATGCGATGGAAGTCGGCGGTCAGCCGTTCGAAGAGTGCGAACGGCGGTTTGCGCATCAGTTTCAATACGTTATCCTCGGTGTGTTCGGGCGCCACTTTAAGTCGTCCCGAGGTGTGGTGTTTCAGCACCGTCTCCAGATAGGGCGAGCGGTCGAACAAATCGTAGCGGATGCCGCTGCCGATAAAAGCCTTCTTGATGCCCTTGACGGCGCGGATTTTTGCGTATAATGCCAGCAGCGGGCCGTGGTCGTTGTCGAGGTTGGGGCACATCTTCGGGTGGAGGCACGACGCGCGGCGGCATTTGCGGCACAGCTCCCTGTCGCGGCCGCCCATGCGGTACATGTTGGCCGAAGGCGCCCCGACATCCGAGAGATAGCCCTTGAAACCGGGCGATTTCGCAATGCGCTCCACCTCGGCGAGGATCGACCGCTCGCTGCGCGAGTTGATGAACTTGCCCTGGTGGGCCGAAATGGTGCAGAACGAGCAGCCTCCGAAACAGCCGCGGTGGATATTGACCGAGTTGCGGATCATCTCCCAGGCCGGGATGTCCCCCTTGCCTGCGTAACGCGGATGCGGGGCGCGCTCGTAGGGGAGGTCGAACGAGTGGTCCAGCTCCTCGGTGGTGAGCGTCGTGTTGGCGGGCGTCACGACCACGTAGCGGTCGCCGACGGCCTCGACGAGCGTCGCCGTGGGTTCCATCAGGTTGCTCTGGGTCTCGATGACGGTGAAATTCTCCCCGAAGGCGACCTTGTCGCCGACGCACTCCTCGTAGCTGTGGAGGCGGATCGTCGCGGCGGGGTCGAGCCGTGAGACGTGGCTTTCGTCGGAGAGGAACGCCACTTGGCGGATCTTGCGCAGCAGTTTGGCGTTGTAGCCGTTGCGCATCGCCCGGGCCACCTGCTGCACGACCCGCTCGCCCATGCCGTAGATCAAGAGGTCGGCGCCCGATTCGGCCAGGACGGAGGGCTTCAGCCGGTCGCTCCAGTAGTCGTAGTGGGTCAGGCGGCGCAGCGAGGCTTCGATGCCCCCGATGACCACCGGGGTGTGCGGATAGAGGCGTTTGAGGATTTGCGAGTAGACCGTCACGGCGTAGTCGGGGCGGAATCCCGCCTTGCCGCCGGGCGTGTAGGCGTCGTCGTGGCGCAGGCGGAGATTGGCGGTGTAATGGTTGACCATCGAGTCCATCGACCCGCCGGAGACGCCGAAAAAGAGGCGCGGAGCGCCCAGTTTCGTGAAGTCGCGCAGGTCGTCGCGCCAGTTGGGCTGGGGGACGATCGCCACGCGGTAGCCCTCGGCTTCGAGCAGGCGTCCCACGACGGCCGCCCCGAATGCCGGGTGGTCGATGTAGGCGTCGCCCGAGAAGAGGATCACGTCGAGTTGGTCCCATCCGCGTTCGCGGACTTCCTTGATGGTGGTCGGTAGAAACAAGATCGTTCGTTATTTTTTATTTCGGGGCGTATATTTTGGCCGGCTTACGCTTCCCCGGTCTCTTTGGCAGCCGACGTATAAACGTCCCACTTGGCCAGCAGGGCCGTGAAGTCGGCCGGGAGGGGGCTTTCGAACAGCACCTCTTCGTGCGTTGCGGGGTGTTCGAAGCCCAGCAGGCGGGCGTGCAGCGCGTGGCGCGGCATCACCGCGAAGCAGTTTTCGATGAACTGGCGGTATTTGGCGAAGGTCGTGCCCTTGAGGATGCGGTCGCCGCCGTAGCGTTCGTCGTTGAACAGCGGATGGCCGATCCACGCCATGTGGACGCGGATCTGGTGCGTGCGTCCCGTCTCGAGGCGGCACTCCACCAAGGTCACGTAACCGTAGCGTTTCAACACCTTCCAGTGCGTCACGGCGTGCTTGCCGTCCGACCCGTCGGCGAAGACGAACATCTTCTGCCGGTCGCGGGGACTGCGGCCGATGTTGCCCGTGATCGTCCCCTCGTCCTCCTCGAAATTGCCCCACACGAGGGCCACGTAGCGGCGCTGGATCGTGTGGTCGAAGAACTGCTTGGCCAGCCGCGCGTGGGTCTGCTCGTCCTTGGCGATCACCAGCAGTCCCGAGGTGTTCTTGTCGATGCGGTGCACCAGTCCCGCACGGTTCTGCTCCTCGGCCGGGATTCCCTGCTTGTTGAGGTGGTGCATCAGCGCGTTGACCAGCGTGCCGCTGTAATTGCCCACCCCCGGATGCACGACCAGACCGGCCGGTTTGTCGACCAGCAGCAGCCATCGGTCCTCATAGGGGATGTCGAGCGGAATGTCTTCGGCGACGAGTTCCACCTCGCGCCGCGGGTAGGGCATCACGATCTGGATGCGGTCCAGCGGCTTGACCTTGTAGCTCGACTTGGCCGCCTTGCCGTTGACGAGGATGTTCCCGCTGTCGGCCGCCGCCTGGATGCGGTTGCGCGAACAGTGCTCCATCCTCACAGTCAGAAACTTGTCCAGCCGCATGGGGGTCTGGCCCTTGTCGGCTGTCACCGCAAAGTGTTCGTAGAGGCCCGCTTCTTCTTCGTCCTCCGCATCCGCCGGAACGGCGTCCAGTTCCGGGTCGTCGATGGGGTATCTGTCGGTCATCAGTCGAAAAATCCGTCGTTGTCCTTTTGGGAGGGCCGCTCTTCGGCGGGTTCCGCCGGGGCCTCCTCGAGGGCCGTCCGTGCGAGCGAGTCGGCCAGCTGCTGCTCTTCGGCCCGGCGTTCCTCGGCGGCGACGGCCGCCTGCTTCTCGGCCTCGGCCCGATACCGGGCGAGTTTCTTCTCGTCGAGCGTCAGCCGCAGGTCGACCTTCGATCCCAGCGCTGCGCTGCGTTCGGCGCCCGGCGTCTGGATGTAGACGCGCGTGTCCTTCTGGTTGAGCAGGTTGACCCCTTCGTCGAAGTCCACGCGCCCGACGTTGAGTCCCAGCTCCCAGAGGCGGCCCTTGGCCTGCGCCAGCGGCAGTCCCACCAGCCGCGGCACGATCGTCGTGCCGTAGCCGTCTTCGACACCCACGTAGAGCGTCACGCCGGAACCCATCTCGGCCTCCATGCGGGTCGTGGGGGTCACGGGTTTGCCTTCGCAGTACTCCTCCAGCACGTAGTTCGTGGCCATGTCGGGGCGGTAGATCAGCTCGGCGATCTCCAGTCCGGCGATTTCGAGCATGTTCTTGGCCTGCCGCAGCGAACGCCCGGCCACGTAGGGCACGGGAACCATCTTCTGGCGGAAGGAGTTGATCGTGATGTAGACCGTGCGTCCGGGTTTCACCTCGACGCCCCCTTCGGGCAGCTGGTCGAGGACGATGCCCCCTTCGTAGGCGGGGACGAACAGCGAGTCGTTGATATGCAGTTGCAGATCGTGCTTGCGGGCGATGCGTTGAGCCTGGTCGAGCGGCACGCCCGAGAAGTCGGGGACGGTGCGCCGCGCGCCGTGGCGTGTGCCCAGTTGCATGAGGATATGCGCGGCGACGGCCATCGCGAGGATGATCGCCGCGATCAGCGCGAGGTTCCAGAGCAGCGGATGCCGCCGGAGCCGGGACAGGTAATTCTGGGGTTTCTCCATAGATCGCAGGTTATTTCGGGGCCTTCCGGTAAAGGTAGACGGCGATGCCGAGGTAAATGATATTGGGCAGCCACACGGCCAGCCCGGGCGGGAGGGTTCCGCTCTTGGCGAACTCCTCGAAGAAGCGGTTGAAAAGGATGTACGAGAAGCAGAGTCCCGTGCCGATGCCGATGTGCAGTCCCGTGCCGCCGCGGACCTTGCGCGAGGAGAGCGACACGCCGATGAGCGTCAGGATGAACGTCGAAAGCGGATAGGCGTAGCGCGCGTGCTTCTCGACCTCGATCAGGTTGATCGAGTCGGAGCCTTTGGCCCGCTGCTGGTCCAGGAAGGCGTTCAGCTCCGAGATGTTCATGGTCTGGATCAGGTCGTTGATCTCGCCCAGCTCGGTGGCTTCGAGGTTGATCAGCGTGTCGAGGTTGCGGAACTGCTCGAAGGTCTCCGTGCCCGCGGAGTCGAACTCCCGTTTGGTGTAGCGCGGGGCGGTCCAGCGTTTGGTCTCGGGGTTGAATTTGGCGTCAGAGGCTTCGAGCGAGTGGGTCATCGTGCCGCTTTCGTAGCGCTCCAGCACGAAGAACGAGGCCTGGCGGGCGCCGTCGTTGTAGCCGCGGATGTAGGCGAAGATGCCCGGCTCGATCTGGCGGTAGATGTGGCGGTCGTATTTGGTGTTCTGCTTGCGTTTGATGTATTGCTGCTCGAAGGAGACGATGTGCCGCTGCGAAATGGGGATCAGCCAGAGGTTGAGCGTCAGCGACAGCGAGGCGATGATCAGCGCCCCGAGGAAATAGGGCCACATCAGCCTGCGGAACGACATGCCGCCCGAGAGCATGGCCACGATCTCGGTCTGGTAGGCCATCTTCGAGGTGAAGAAGATGCAGGCGATGAAGGTGAACAGACCGCTGAACTGGTTGATGAAGTAGGGGATGAAGTTGAGGTAGTAGTCGAGGATGACCGATTTCAGGGGTGCGTGCAGCTCCGTGAAGTCGTCGATCTTCTCCACATAGTCGAAGACCACCACGATCACGATGATCATGGCGATGGCGAAGAAATAGGTCGACAGGAACTTGCCCAGTATGTAACGGTCCAGAATCTTGAACCCCGGAAAACGCATTTTCATTGTTTAGAGTCTTCGTTGCAGTTTTTCGACCATTCCCTCCTTCCACGCCCTGAAATCCCCGGCGAGGATGTGTTCGCGCGCCGCCCCGACCAGCCGCAGGTAGAAGGCGATGTTGTGCAGCGAGGCGATCTCGGCCGCGAGCATCTCGCCGCAGACGCAGAGGTGGTGCAGGTAGGCCTTCGAGTAGAGCCTGTCGACGAAAGCCGTGCCCGCGGGGTCGATGGGCGAGAAGTCGTCCTCCCACTTCTTGTTGCGGATGTTGATGACGCCCTCGGCGGTGAACAGCTGTCCGTTGCGGCCGTTGCGCGTCGGCATCACGCAGTCGAACATGTCCACTCCGCGCTCGATGCCTTCGAGGATGTTCACCGGCGTACCGACTCCCATCAGATAACGCGGGCGGTCCTCCGGCAGTATGGCGTTGACCACTTCGATCATTTCGTACATGACCTCCGTAGGCTCGCCCACGGCCAGTCCGCCGATGGCGTAACCGTCGGCATTGTACTGCTTCACGTTCTCCGCGGCCCGGGCGCGCAGGTCCGGGTAGGTGCATCCCTGCACGATGGGGAACAGCGCCTGGTAATGGCCGTACTTGGGACTGGTCCGGTGATACTGGTTGAAACACCGGTCGAGCCACCGCTCCGTGAGGCCGAGCGACTTGGCGGCGTATTCGCGCGGGGCGTCGCCCGGGGGGCATTCGTCGAAGGCCATCATGATGTCGGCGCCGATCGTGCGCTCGGTGTCCACGACGCTTTCGGGCGTGAAGAGGTGCTTCGAGCCGTCGATGTGCGACCGGAAATGGCACCCTTCCTCTTTCAGCTTACGGCACGCCGCAAGTGAAAAAACCTGAAAACCGCCGCTGTCGGTGAGCATCGGGCCTTCCCAGGTCGAGAAGCGGTGCACGCCGCCGGCGCGTTCGATGATCTCCATGCCGGGACGCAGGTAGAGGTGGTAGGTGTTGGCCAGGATGATCTGTGCGCGGGCCTCGTCGCGCACGTCGCGGTGGAAAATGCCCTTCACCGTCGCGGCCGTGCCCACGGGCATGAAGATCGGGGTGCGGATGACGCCGTGGTCGGTCTGCAGCTCTCCCGCGCGGGCGTGCGACGAAGGGTCTTTATGTTGCAGGGTGAATTTCATACTCATATATTCGGCAAAAATACACAAAATATTTCTATCTTTGCGCATATTTCGTCAATATGCTTTTCTTCGAACGATTTCTGACATGTTACGGCTGGGAGGGCGCAGCCCTCGCGGGGGCCGCGCTCCTGATGCTCGGCGTGCAGTTGTACTATTATATTTTCGTCTACGGCCGTATCCCCGGCTACAAGAACAACCGCCGTCCGCAGACGATGGACCGCGAACCGCCAGTGTCGGTGGTGGTCCCCCTCTTTTCGGAGGACTATTCGTTCGTCGAGGAGCGCCTGCCGCTGATCCTGGCCCAGAACTACCCCGATTTCGAGGTGGTGATCGTCTACGTGGGCCACGACTCCGATTTTTACGAGGACCTCGTGCGGCTGAAACAGTCGTTCCCGCAGATCACGACCACCAAGATCCACCTCGACCCCCGTTTCCCGATCTCGCGCAAGATGGCGCTCAACGTGGGCATCAAGTCGGCCCACTACGAGTGCATGGTCTTCACCTCGACCGACGCCGTGCCGCAGACCGACCGCTGGCTCTCGCTGATGGCCAAGGGGTTCATGCGCGGCGAGATCGTCGTGGGCTACTGCGGCGTGGAGCGCGGGAAGGGCTTTGCGAACTACATGATGCGCGCCTGGCGGATGATGCACTCGGCCGACTGGATCGCCCGGGCCGTGCGGCGCCGCGCCTACCGCGGGACGCTCCACAACTACGGCTTCACCAAGAGCCTCTATTTCGGGGCCAACGGCTTCAGCCACCTCAATATGAACATCGGTGAGGACGACCTGTTCATGCAGCGGGTCATGACGCGCGACAACGTGAGCGTGATCCTCTCGCCCCGCGCCTCGCTGCGCGAAAAAATGTGGGGAGGCATGGGCTGGTGGATGAGTCAGCTGCGCTATTTCGGTTCGGCGTTCCGCTTCTATCCCCGTGCGGTGAAGACCTTCGTCCGCTGGGAGATGGGTTCGCGGGTGCTGTTTTTCGCCACGGTGATCTGCGCCCTTGCTGTCATGCCCCCGGAGTACAAGCTCGCCGCACTGCTGCTCGCCGTCATCCGCTATGTCGTAGTGGCCCTCGAAGTGCGCCGCATAGCGCGGCGGCTGGGCGAGGGAGGCATTGCAGGGCGCTACTTCATCTACGACCTGCTCGGCCCGCTGTGGGCCGCGGCGCTGGGGGCGATGCTGCTCCGCCGTGACAACCGCGTATGGAGATAGCCGACTATATCGTAGCCGAAGACCGCGAGCTGGTCGACCGGGTGCTCAAGGGGGACAACGACGCCTTCGAGTACCTCTTCAACCGTTACCGCGACGCCATCCACCGGCTGTTCGTGCAGCGTTTGGGCGGTGTGAACGATGCCGACGACCTGTTGCAGGAGACCTTCATCAAAGTCTACATCAACCTCCACCGTTACAGCGCGGACTACACTTTCGGGCAGTGGGTCTACACCATTGCGCGCAACACGTTCATCGACTTCGTGCGCCGCCGTCAGGACGACCTGCCGATCGACGAGCGTTTCGCCGCCCCGGCCTCGAGCGCCCCGACTCCCGAGGAGAGCGTCATCAACCTCCAGCAGCGTACGCAGATCGAGCACTACCTCGAACGCCTCGCGCCCCGTTACCGGCAGCTGATCCTGATGCGTTTTTTCGAGGAGTACTCCTACGAGGAGATCGCGGCGAAGCTGGCGCTGCCGCTCGGGACCGTGAAAACTCAGATACACCGCGCCCGCGAACAGATGTGCAGGTTCATCGCTCAAGGCGATGAACAATGAATAATGAACGATGAACGATTCGAAATTGGAGCCGATTCTCAAATATTTTCCCGATTTGACCGACCTTCAGCGTGAGCGGTTTGCGGCGCTGTACGGTCTCTATGCCGACTGGAACGCGAAGATCAACGTCGTTTCGCGCAAGGACTTCGACCAGCTCTACCTGCGTCACGTGCTGCATTCGCTGGCCATCGCCAAGGTCTGCACGTTCGGCGACGGGGCACGGATTCTGGACGTGGGGTGCGGCGGCGGATTCCCCTCCGTGCCGCTGGCGATCCTCTTTCCCGGGGCGCATTTCACGGCCGCAGACTCCATCCGCAAGAAGATAACGGTGGTCGAAGGGGTCGCGGCGGGCCTCGGGCTGGAAAACCTCACGCCCCGCTGCGTGCGGGTCGAAACCCTGACGGAGCGATTCGACTACGTCGTTTCGCGCGCCGTGACGGCCATGCCGGAGTTTGTGAAATGGGTCTGGCCCCTGATCGAACGGGGAGAGAAAGGATCGCTGCCCAACGGCATCCTCTACCTCAAGGGCGGCGATCTGGCCGAGGAACTGGCCCTGACGGGCAAACGGTGGTATATTTACGACATTCCGCGCTTCTTCGGCGAGGAGTTCTTCGAGACCAAGAAGGTGGTTTACACACCGAAAAAATAATTTTAGGGGACGCAGGGCATCGGCAGGATTTGAACAAAGGATGGCGGCATTTGAAATGGAATGATACAATATCGGAGTTTGTTTAACCCTGAATATGATGAATATGAAAAGAATCCTGTTTTTACTTGCGTTTGCAATCGTGGAATTTGCGGCAAACGCGCAATCGACCGTTTATGTGGTTTTTGCATCGACGGAGAATCGGTCTGCGGTGAATGGAGCATGGCACTCGAAAATTGCTCCGGACTCACAACTCGGTCGGGAAATCACGGCCCATGTGATAAGCTTGATTTGCGAAAGCAGCAATAGTTGTTTCACGTTTGTGTCGGAGGATAATGCCGCTCCGATCAAAAAACCGAAAGATTTTTTGAAGACCGTGGCTTGCATCGATTGGGATGTGCTTGCACCTACGCTCTCGAAATCGCAGGCCGAGATGAAATACAAGGAGATTTTGGCGCATGATACGATCTATTTTATCGACCGCAACGATATTGAAGGGGATGAAATGAACCTGATTCGTGTGCATGAACCGCGAAGCAGGTTTTGAGAACCCGGACATAAATCGAAATCGGGAAGGTTCAAAGCCTTCCCGTTTCTTTTTATCTGGATTTTGCCGCAGGCTTCTGCCGGGCGATGATCGTGCGGAGATTATCCATAAAAGTCTCGGCATCGGCGGCGCCCGTGATGCGGCCCAGCAGTTCGCCCCGGGTGTCGAACACGAGGTAGAGCGGAATCGAACCGCTGCCGTATTTCTTCAGCAGTTCGCGGCCCGTGGTTTTGTCCGTGTCGTATTTGGCCGCCACGAACCGCTGGTCCATGAATTCCCCGACGTCCTTGCGCGAGAAGACCTGCTTCTCCATCATCCGGCACGGAGGACACCAGCTGGCATAGAGGTCGATGAAGACCAGTTTACCCTGTTTTATCGCCATTTCGCGCACGGCATCCGTCGATTTGGTCTCGAATTTCACCTGTGCCCGCGCCGCGCCTGTCCCGAGGGCCAGCAGCAGCAGAAAGATCAGTTTTTTCATATAATCTGTTTTTCGTTGACGGGGTGCAAAAACCGGACCGGGCCGGCCGCTTAAAAAGAGCTTTGAGGAGTAGCGCTGCGCAGTCCAATCGCCGGGATTTTCCGGTTGCTGGAAACGCGGCAGCGCAGAACCGGTCCGACAGCGCGATAAGGTTCCTCCGCCCCTGAATCCCGGTTCTTAACCGGGCGCCCTCTAAAGCCCGCCTTTTAGGCGGGTGCTCAACAGACCGCATGCGGCCTGGATGTCCTCGCCGCGCGAAGCGCGGATCGTGGTCTGGATGCCGCGGGCGGTCAGTGCGTCGCGGAAGCGGACCATCGCCTCGTCGCCGGGCGAGAAATAGGGCGAGTCGGGAATCCGGTGGAAGCGGATCAGGTTGATGCGGCATTTGATGCCGTTCAGCAGGCGCGTCAGCTCGCGGATGTGGCGCGGAGAGTCGTTCAGCCCGCTCATCACGATGTATTCGAACGACACCCGCCGCTGATGGGTGAAGTCGTATTCGCCGAGGATCGCGACGACCTGGGCGATCGGCCACGCCCGTTCGACGGGCATGATCTCCATACGCTCCTCGTGGAAGGGGTTGTGCAGGCTGACGGCCAGGTGGACCTTCGTCGCGTCGAGGAAGCGCCGCAATTCGGGCACGACGCCCGCCGTGGAGAGCGTGATGCGTGTCGGCGACCAGCCGAAACCCCACTCGGAGGTGAGGATTTCGAGCGCCCGCAGCACTTCGTCCGTGTTGTCGAGCGGTTCGCCCATGCCCATGAACACGAGGTTCGTGAGTTTGTCGCGCTCGGGCAGCGAAACCACCTGGTTGAGGATTTCGGCCGCCGTGAGCGACTGTTGAAGCCCCTGCCGCCCCGTGGCGCAGAAGCGGCAGCCCATGCGGCATCCGGCCTGCGACGAGACGCAGAGCGTGGCCCGCTCGCCGTCGGGGATGTAGGCCGCCTCGACGTAATGCCCCGCCAGGGTGCGGAACAGGTATTTTTTCGTGCCGTCGGCCGACTCGGTGACGCGCTCCGGGGCGCTCAGCGCCGGTGAAAACCGCTCGGCGAGCCGCTGGCGGTGCACGGCGGCGATGTCGGTCATTTGCAGCGGGTCCTCCGTGTGGCGGACGTAGAGCCAGCGGGCGATCTGCCGCGCGGCGAAGCGCGGCATTCCCAACTCGCCGCAAAGGGCTGCGAGCTGGTCGGGCGTTTTGCCGTATAACGATTCCTGATGTGCCATTCTTGGGGTTCCGGGGGCTGTTTTCTGTGACAAAAGTAGGTAAAAAATGAAGATTTTTGCGTCCGCATGTGCATTTTTGAATTTTTATCCATATATTTGTGGTGCATAGCACTCCTATGCTCGTTTTTTGCCCGAACAATTAAAATTATTGAGATAAATGGAAATTAAGAAATCACCCAAAGCGGACCTCCGGAACAAGCGGGGTCTTTTGCTCGAAATCGGTCTGGTCGTTTCGCTTTGCCTCGTGATCGGGGCTTTCGCCTACACCCCGAAAGAGCGCACGATTGAAAAGATGGATTTGCAGGCTGCTATCGTCGAGGAGGAGATCGTCGAGATCACCCGCCAGGACCAGAAGCCTCCCGAGCCTCCCAAACGTGTAGAGGTGAAGGTTATCGCCGACCTGCTGCAGGTCGTTACCAATGACACGAAGATCACCACCGAAGTGGACTTCGCCGAGTTCGACGAGAATACCGAGGTGATCCAGCAGGTCGAGGTGGGCGAAGAGACCATCGAGGACGACCAGCCGTTCCTGATCGCCGAGACGATGCCTTCGTTCCAGGGCGGAGACCTCAATACCTTCCGCAACTGGGTGCAGCAGAACGTGAAGTTCCCGCAGATCGCCCTCGAAAACGGTATCCAGGGCCGCGTGGTTCTCTCGTTCGTGATCGAGAAGGACGGCCGTCTGACCAATATCCAGGTGCTTCAGACGCCCGACCGTTCGCTCTCCGAGGAGGCCATCCGCGTACTGAACAAGTCTCCGAAGTGGAGCCCCGGCAAACAGCGTAACCAGGTGGTTCGTGTGAAGTATACCCTGCCGGTAGACTTCCGCGTACAGAACTAAAACCCGGGACAGGAATATCCGCCCGGCAGCCGCGGCGGAGTTCCTGCAAAAAGGCTGCATCGATTTGTTTCCGACCAACCCTTTAATGCTGACTGATATGGAAGTAAAAAAATCATTCAAGGCGGATCTTCGGAATAAGAGAGGCCTTTTGTTGGAAATCGGTGCGGTGCTGGCGCTTGGTCTCGTTATATCGGCTTTCGCCTACGCTCCGGCGGAGTACCGGATCGAACGGTCGCCGATGGAGTACGGGAATGCCGATGTGATCGAGCTGACCGAAATCACCCGGGACCGGCCCAAGGAGGTGCAGCCCCGGAAAGTCGAGATCAGAATCCCGAGTCAGGTGATCCGGATCATGGATAACGGTACGCAGATCCAGACGGATGTCGACCTGTCGATTTTCGATGCCGAAACCCCCATCGAGTTCGTCACCCCCACGGCGGAACCCGCTGTCGAGGACGAGATCTTCCTGATCGCCGAGACCATGCCTTCGTTCATGGACGGAGACCTCGAAACCTTCCGGAACTGGGTGATGCAGAACGTGAAGTTTCCGCAGATCGCCCTCGAAAACGGCATCCACGGTCGTGTGATTCTCTCGTTCGTGATCGACAAGGACGGACGCCTGACCAATATCGAGGTTCTCCAGTCGCCCGACCGTTCGCTGGCGGACGAAGCGATCCGCGTGCTGAACAAATCGCCGAAGTGGAGCCCCGGTAAACAGCGGAATCAGACGGTGCGTGTGAGATACACCCTGCCGGTCGAGTTCCGCATGCAAAATTGAGGCGTTACGGCTGAACTTTTTGAGGGTATCCTGCTTTCGGGCGGATACCCTTATTTGTAGCATCGTGTTTGCAGCACGTTGTCCGACCCGGCAGAAGCCGGGTTGAAACCGGAATAAAATAGAACTGTTTTGGAAGAAAATAAACTGAATCCCCAGCCTGCCGCCGCGGCCGATTGCTGCGAGCGCGCCGTGCTGGTCGCCGTCATCCGCGACAGCCAGGACCCGCGCCAGGCCGAGGAGTTTCTCGACGAACTGGAGTTTCTGGCCGAGACGGCCGACATCTGCTCGGTGAAACGTTTCACCCAGCGCCTGCCGCAGCCTTCGTCGCGCATCTACGTCGGTCCCGGCAAGCTGGAGGAGATCGCCGCGTATTGCCGTGAGAACGAAATCGACGTGGTGATCTTCGACGACGAGCTGACTCCCTCGCAGACGCGCAACATCGAAAAGGAGATGCCCTGCCGCCTGCTGGATCGCACGCGCCTGATCCTCGACATCTTCATGTCGCGTGCCCAGACGGCCTACGCCAAGACGCAGGTGCAGCTGGCCAATTACGAATACATGCTGCCCCGGCTGTCGGGCCTATGGACCCACCTCGAACGCCAGAGGGGCGGTACGGGAACCCGCGGCGGCGCCGGTGAGCGCGAGATCGAGACCGACCGCCGTATCATCCGCAACCGCATCGCCAAACTGAAGGAGGACCTCAAGAAGATCGACCGCCAGATGGCCGTGCAGCGGTCGAACCGCGGTGCGATGGTTCGCGTGGCGTTGGTCGGCTATACCAACGTAGGCAAATCGACGCTGATGAACCTGATTTCGAAAAGCGAGGTCTTCGCCGAGAACAAGCTCTTCGCCACGCTCGACACCACGGTCCGCAAGGTGGTTTTCGATAATCTGCCCTTCCTGCTTTCGGACACGGTGGGCTTTATCCGCAAACTGCCCACGGAGCTGATCGAGTCGTTCAAATCGACGCTGGACGAGGTCCGCGAAGCCGACCTGCTGATTCATGTGGTGGACATCTCGCACCCGCAGTTCGAGGAGCAGATCGCCGTGGTGAAGCAGACCCTGCAGGAGATCGGCGCGGGCGACAAACCCGTCTATCTGGTCTTCAACAAGGTCGACGCCTATACCTACGTCGAGAAGGAGGAGGACGACCTGACGCCTGCCACGCGTGAGAACCTCTCGCTGGAGGAACTTATGAAGAGCTGGATCGCACGGGCCAACACGCCCTGCATCTTCCTCTCGGCGCTGACGAAGACCAACTTGGAAAAATTCCGTTCGGATCTCTATGGCATGGTGCGTGAGATTCATGCCGGGCGTTATCCGTTCAACAATTTCCTCTACTGACAACCAAACCCACTCAATCATGACGTTGCATATCCTCTCCCAGCAGAACTCCGTTCTCAACAAATTCATCGCTGAAATCCGCGACAAGCGGATTCAGAAGGATTCGATGCGTTTCCGCCGCAACATGGAGCGCATCGGCGAGATCACGGCCTATGAAATATCGAAAACGTTCAGCTACAAACCGTGCGTTGTCGAGACGCCTCTGGGTGAAGCCACCGTCGAGATGATCGACGAGCAGATCGTGGTGGCGACGATTCTCCGTGCGGGGCTTCCCTATCACCAGGGATTTTTAAATTACTTTGACGATGCCCAAAATGCCTTCGTCTCGGCTTACCGCAAGAGCACCAAGGACGGCAAGTTCACCGTGAAGGTCGAGTACATCTCGTGCGGAAGCCTCGAAGGCAAGACGCTGCTGCTGGTCGATCCGATGCTGGCCACCGGGTCGTCGCTCGTGCTGACCTACAACGCCTTGTGCGAGAAGGGCGGCACGCCGGCCTACACTCACGTCGCCGCGGTCGTCGCCAGCGAACAGGGGCTTGACTATGCCATGAAGAACATGCCGCGGCAGACCACTACGATCTGGACGGCCGTTGTCGACGAGGAGCTGACTTCGCGTTCGTACATCGTTCCCGGCATCGGAGATGCTGGAGACCTGGCTTACGGCGAAAAAATATAGTTTTTCGATTTTATAGGGCTTCTGCGGCACATCGCTTGTCCGTCCCGAATGGGACGTACTTTGGTACTACCCATCCGTCCCGTGCGGCGTGATGCCCGAAACTACCCTGCCTAAAATCAAAAAAATGAATAAGTAATGCGCCGAAAACTCGCTTTCCTCGTTGCCGTGTTCTGCGCGACCGTCCTTATGATGGTCGTGCAGAAACCCGTCTTTATGGCGTGGTATGCCGCGGAGGCGGCCGGGACGGGCCTCGGCGGCTGGATGGATGTGCTGTGGCACGGGCTGACGCTCGACATGACCGTTGCGGGTTATGTCACTGCACTGCCTCTCCTGGCCGTACTCCTTTCGCTGTGGGTGCGTATTCCGGAGCGGGTGTGGCGGGGTGTGCTGACAGCCTATTTCGTGCTGGTCGCCGTGACGACGGCCGTGATCTTCGCCGTCGACGTCGCGCTGTATGAGCATTGGGGGTTCCGCCTCGATGCGACGGTCCTGATTTACCTCGCCGATCCGAAGGAGGCGATGGCGAGCGTCGATTTCTGGCTCGGCGTGCGGCAGACCCTGCTGGCCGCTGCGTATGCCGCGCTGATGGTCTGGGCCTACCGCCGCATCCTGCGCATTTTCGACGGACGAACTGTCGGCTGGCGGCTGGCCCTGCCCGGAAGCCTCGTCGTCGTCGTGCTCGCGGGATTCGACTTCCTGGCGATCCGCGGCGGGCTGGGGGCCTCGGTGGCCAATGTTTCGAAGGTCTATTTCAGCCCTGTGCCGTTCCTGAACCATGCGGCCACGAATCCCGTTTTCTCGTTTCTGTCCAGTCTCGGCGACCGTGCCGACTATGCCGGCGAATATCCCTTCTTCGACGAAGAGACGCGCGCCGCGAAGTTCGACGCCCTGCGGGGCAACGGCCCGGCAGCGGGTCCCACCGAGCGGGTGCTCGATACGCTGCGGCCCAATGTGGTGATCGTCATTCTGGAGAGCTTCGCCCGGACGGTGATGGACGAGGAGGTCGGCGGGGAACCCGTCATGCCCAACATGCAGAGGCTGAAGGGCGAGGGCATCTGGTTCGAGAATTTCTTCGCCAACTCGTTCCGCACGGACCGCGGCGAGGTGGCGATCCTGAGCGGTTTCCCGGCGCAGACGCGCATGTCGGTCATGAAACTCCCGGCCAAGAGCCGCAACCTGCCCTCGGTGGCGCGTTCGCTCGCGGGGGAGGGCTATAAGACGAGTTTCGCCTATGGCGGCGACCTCAATTTCACCAACCAGGCCTCCTACATGTACGCTACGGGATGGCAGGAGCTGATCTGGCAGAAGGACCTGCGCTTCGACGTCCCGGCTTCGGACTGGGGTTACGACGACGCGCTGATGTGCGACTGGTTCGCCGACCGCGTGATCGCATTGAGCGAGTCCCGGGAGCCGTTTCTTGCGGGACTGCTGACGTTGAGCAGCCATACGCCCTTCGACGTTCCCTACGCGAAGTTCGAAGACAAGGTGCTGAATGCAATGGCCTTCTCGGACGATTGTGTGGGGAAGATGATCGACCGCCTGAAGGCTTCGCCCGCGTGGGAAAACCTGCTCGTCGTGCTGGTCGCCGACCACGGCTATCCCTACCCGCGGACGCTCGCCTACAACGAGCCGCTGCGCCACCGCATTCCGATGATCTGGACGGGCGGGGCCGTCGCGCGGCCGCGCGTGGTGGAGGACTACGCCTCGCAGATCGACATCGCCGCGACGCTGCTCGCCCAGCTGGGCGTTGCGCACGGCGACTTCGATTACAGCAAGGACATTTTCGCCCCGGCGCCTCCGCGCAAGTTCGCCTACTACGCCTTCAACGACGGCTTCGGCGTGGTCGACGCTTCGGGCGAGGCGGTGTGGGACGTGACGGGCGGCCGTGCCGTGACGGAGACGAATCCCGAACTGCTCGACGTGGGGCGCACGATGTTGCAAACGACTTACGTGGATATCGGCCGCCGCTGAAGAATCCCCCTTTTTAGGTATTGCGGCATGGCGCTTGTCCGCATATCTTTGTGCACGGAAAATAATACCTATGTTTATGTATAAGAATGGTGGATATACGGGCGACGATCGGATGTGCGATCTGGTCTGCGACCGCTATGCCGTGTTGCAGGTGATGAGCCGTTTCAGCATTGCGCTGGGATTCGGCGACAAGACCATCGCCGAGGTGTGCGCCGAGAACAAGGTGGACGCCGCGACGTTCCTTGCCGTGGTGAACATGCTGATGAACTTCGGCAACGGCGCGGAGCTGGCCGGCGAAGTCTCGGTCCGTTCGCTGACCGACTACCTGCACAACTCCCACGGTTATTTCCTGGACTTCCGGCTTCCGGCCATCCGGCGGAAGCTGATCGAGGCGGTCGACTGCGCCCAGAGCGACGTTTCGTTCGCCATCATGCGCTTTTTCGACGAGTATGCCGCCGAGGTTCAGCGCCACATGTCCTACGAGGAGCAGACCGTTTTCCCGTACGTCGAGTCGCTGCTCTCTGGCGAGAAGAACACGGCCTATTCGATCGACATTTTCCGCCGCCAGCACGACCAGGTCGAGATCAAGCTGCGCGAGCTGAAGAACATCATCATCAAATACTATCCTTCGGGCAGCACGAACGAACTCAACGGCGTGCTGTTCGACATCTTCAACTGCGAGCACGAACTCGCCTCGCACAACGCCGTGGAGGACGAACTCTTCATTCCGGCTGTCGAGCGGCTGGCGGCGACGGGTCCCCGCACGGTGAAGCCCGAGCCGCTGAGCGTCCGTGAAAAGGAGATCATCGTCTGCGTGGTGAAGGGCATGACCAACAAACAGATCGCCGATGCGCTCTGCATCTCGGCCCATACCGTGATTACCCACCGCCGCAACATCGCTGCGAAATTGCAGATACACTCCGCGGCGGGGCTTACGATCTATGCCATCGTCAACAAACTGGTGGAACTCTCTGAAATCAAGGATACCATAATCGATCCGCAGCCATGACACACGAACACCATCACCACGAACACGCGGTCACGTCGCTCAACAAGGCCTTCATCCTGGGCATTGCGCTCAACGTGGCTTTCGTCGCCGTCGAATTCGCCGTCGGCCTCTACTACGGCTCGATGGGCCTGCTGTCCGACGCCGGGCACAACCTCTCCGACGTGGCCAGCCTGCTGCTGGCCATGCTGGCCTTCCGGCTGGCGCAGGTGCAGGCTACGCCCCGCTACACCTACGGCTATAAGAAAAGCACGGTGCTGATCTCGTTGCTGAACTCGGTGATCCTGCTGATCGCCGTGGGGGTCATCGTCGCCGAGAGCATCGGCCGCATGCTGCATCCCGCGCCGGTCGAGGGCGGCGCCATCGCCTGGACGGCGGGTGTCGGGGTGGTGATCAACGGCTTCACGGCGTGGCTCTTCATGAAGGACAAGGACCGCGACCTGAACGTCAAGGGCGCTTACCTGCACATGGCCGCCGATGCGCTGGTGTCGGTCGGGGTGCTTGTTTCGGGACTCGTGATTTCGTGGACGGGGTGGACGATTGTCGACCCTGTCGTGGGGCTGGTCGTCGCCGCGGTGATCGTGGCGTCGGTCTGGTCGCTGACGCGCGACAGCCTGCGCCTCTCGCTCGACGGGGTTCCCGGGGAGATCGACATAGCCGGGATCGAACGGAAGATGACCGCCGTTCCGGGCGTGAAGGCCGTTCACCACATCCACGTTTGGGCCATCAGTACGACCGAAAACGCTCTGACGGCCCATGTCGTGCTCGAAACCCTGTCCCGGATGGAGACGGTGAAACGCGACCTGAAAGACCTCCTGGGCCATGCCGGGATCTCCCATGCGACGCTCGAATTCGAATCTGCGGCCGAGCGATGCGACGATTTGCACGACTGATTCGTGTACTTGGACGAAATCGTTCTGTTTAAAGGCGGAATCCCGACCCTGATCGTCAGGGTCGGGATTGTTTTTCCCTGAAAAGGGTATGATCTTTGTTTTCAGGAGGAAAGATGGGTTTAAAAGTAAACAGTGACGCAGCTCTTCGGAGGGAGGGGACGGTCGGCCGGTTGGCCGGCCGTTTTTTTGCACCTACGGCACGGGATCGTAGCCGCTTCCGCCCCACGGATGGCATTTCGACAGCCGCCGCAGGGTGAGCCACAGCCCCTTGACGGGTCCGTGCCTGCGCAGCGCTTCGAGCGCATACTGCGAGCAGGTGGGGGTGAACCGGCACGACGGAGGCGTGAAGGGCGAGATGCAGAGCTGGTAGAACCTCACCAGTCCGATCAGCGGCAGGGCGCAGGCCTGTTTAAAGATGCTCCACGACCGACTCCAGAATCCTGCGGACTGCATTTGCGACGGTTTTATAGGGCAGCGCCTCCTTCGACGAGTAGATCAGCGCCAGGTCCAGGTTGACCGGCCGGCCGTCGTGCAGGATCTGCTTTTGCAGGCGGTAGGCCTCCTTCGTGCGGCGGCGCAGCAGGTTGCGTCTGTTGGCCCGTTTGTGGAACTTTTTGGGGACGGAAAAGAGTACTTCGACCGATTGTTCGGTGTCGGGTTCCGCGAACCACACATAGCGGAACGGAAAGACGAAGCCGCTTTCGCCGCTCTCGAACAGACGGCGCACGGCCCCGAGCGAACGGAGCCTTTCGGTGCGGGGTAGCGAGTGTGCGGGCATGGCGGCAGGGGGCTTGCGGCCCTTATTTGCGGGATTCCGTGGCCGGGCGGCGCGTGCGGCCCTTCTTGGCCAGCTTGTGCTGCTGGCTGCGGATGAACTCCTCCTTGCGGGCGTCGGTCACCAGCTCCACCGGCTCGATCTCCTCGCCTTTCTGCACCTTTTGCAGGTAGAGGTCGATGGCCTTGACCATCGAGGGGGCTTCGGGCGTCGGGGCGTTGGCCAGCACGGTGATTCCGGCCCCGAGGGCGGCGCGCAGCGTACCTTCGCCGAATACCGCCACGGCGGGCAGGTCGTCGGTTCCGAACTTCTCGATGAGGGTTTTCACGTCCGAGGGCGAATAGAGCGCCAGCAGGTCGTAGTCGGCCATTTTAACGTCGTCCAAATCCCCGGCGACCGTGCGGGCCAGGATGACGGGATCGAACGAGAGTTTGAGCTTGGCGAGCGTTTCCGGCAGCTCGGGTTTGTGGGGTTCGCTCAGCGCCAGCAGGAATTTCTCCTCCTTGTGTTTGATGATCAGCTCGACGAGCGACGTGAACGAGCCGTCGGCAAACGAAATCTTGCGTTTGCGGTAGACGATGTATTTCTGCAGGTAGAGCGCCACTGCCTCCGTCTGGCAGATGTATTTCATGGTTTCGGGCACGGTGATGCGTGCCTCTTCGCAGATATGGAAAAAACTGTCGACTGTCGTGCGCGATGTGAATATGACGGCCGTGTGCGTGAGTATTTCGACCCTTTGGGCGCGGAACTCCTTCAGGGAGACGCCTTCTACGCGGATGAAGGGCCGGTAGGCGATTTCCACGTGGTGTTTCTGGGACAATTCGTAGAACGGGGACTTTTCGATGACAGCGGGCCTCGGTTGCGAAACTAATACACTCTTTACTTTCAATGTTGCGAATTGATTTAGGTTTGTCTTTGCCGTTTCATCTTACCGCAAGCAGCCATAATAGGCTGATTGGGAAGACTTCCACGGTGCAAAGGTACAAAAACCAATGCAAAATCGAAACTTTTTTGGAAAGAAACAGGTTTAATGTCTCCTTGAGGTATAAGACGGCCGCTGCGGTCAATTCGATGGCGACGATGCAGAACCAGACGCCGCCCGTGCCTTGCGGGCAGAGCGCGAAAAGCAGCAGCGGGGGTGAAATGAGGACCACCCCGAGGGCGAAATAGGTGCGTTTGAGCAGCATGAGCTGTGCGATGAAGGGCTGCGAGAGGGTCAAGGTCCCGGCCAGCCGCACGGCGATTGCCTGATAGGCGGCTACGCCCAGCGCAGCGAGCGAGGCCAGGAGGCTCAAAATCAGGACTGCGCCCTGCGGAATGGCTTCCGCCAGCCGGCCGGGCATCAGCGTGTCGCCGTATTTGATCGCCGCGACGCCCAGAAAGAGCAGCCCGATGGCGGTGGCGATGTTCAGGAAACGGGAGTAGCCGCTTCCGCCCGGGTCCTCGGAGAGGCGTTCCCCCGTGGCCGTGTCGCGTGAAATACGTCCCAGCAGTGTGCGCACGTCGCCCAGGTTGCGGTAGAGCAGCATGGCGTAGGTCGCGGCGAGCAGCAGCACGAAACTTTGGAAAACGGCGTTCTCCGTGAGCGACGGAGGCGGTGCGAGCGGAATGCGCGCGGGTTCCGCAAGGGTGGACTGCGCTCCGAAGATTGCGGCGGAGGTCGTGTCGCGCCATTCGGAAGGAGCCGCGCCGGTCGCCGCAAAGGGGAACAGTGCGGAACCGCTTTCGCCCGATGCCGTTTCCGTCCGGAGCGTATCCGGCCCGGGGGCGTACTCCGTCAGGACCGGCGCTCCCGGAGTCCCGGACGCCGAATCCGCCGCAGGCGCTGCGATTCGCGTATGTGCCGCCGATGGGGTCATCAGGCGAAGTGGCGTTTGAGTGTGATACGGATGGTGGTTCCCTTGCCGATTTCGGAGTCGATGACGGCGATCTTACCCTGGTGGTACTCCTCGACGATGCGGCGCGAGAGCGACAGCCCGAGGCCCCAGCCGCGGGTCTTGGTCGTGAATCCCGGTTCGAAGATGCGTTTCCAGTTGCTTTTGGGAATGCCCTTGCCCGTGTCCTTCACGTCGATCATGACGCTCTTGTCGTCCGACGAAATCCGCACGTCGATGGCCCCGTGCCCTTGCAGGGCGTCGAGCGAGTTCTTCATCAGGTTCTCCACGACCCATTCGAACAACGCGGCGTTGATGTTGGCCTGCACGGGGGCGATGGCCAGCCCGTTGTAGTCGAGCGTCACGTTGCGGGGGATGCGTTTACGGAAGTACATGACCGATTCGCCCACCACTTCGTTGATGTTCGCCGGGGTGAGGGGCGTCTCGGAACCGATTTTCGAAAAACGGTCCACGATCTTCATCAGGTGCGTGAGGTCCTTGTTCATCTCTTCGACGGCCGTCTGGTCCACGTCTTGCGAACGCAGGTATTCGATCCATCCCAGCAGCGACGAGGTCGGGGTTCCCAGCTGGTGGGCGGTCTCCTTGGCCAGTCCGATCCAGACGCGGTTCTGCTCGTCGTGTTTCGACGAGCGGAAGGCGATGAACCCCAGCGCGATGAAGGCTGTGATGACGAGAATCTGCACGTAGGGGAAGTAGTAGAGCGACTTGAGCAGCGCCGACTTGCCGTAGAAGATGATGTGGTAGTGCTGCGACGACCAGAAGAACTTCACCGGGATCGGCGGGTTCTCGACCGAAAATTTGTCGATCTGCTTCCGGAGCCGTCCGGGGTGGTTGATGATCTTCTCGGGGATGAGGTGCGAGTTGATGACTTCGAGGTTCTCGTTGGTGATGATGAACGGGATGTTGTTGCCGTTGGACATGATGTCGGCCACGAACGGGTCCTGGATCGTGCCGCCCAGCACGTCGCGCGTGACGCGCTCCATGGCGTGGGCCCACAGCGCCACGTCGTGCTGCTCCTTCTCCTTGAGCCGCTGGGCCATGTTGTTGGTGTAGAGCAGCGACACGGCGCCGAGCGTCACCCCGACGACGATCACCACCACCCGGTTGCGGAACGAGAAGAATTCGCTGCGGAGTTTCATGGCTCTATTTGCGCTTGGTGTCCTGCTCGCGGGTGATGCGCCCATACGTTGCGGGGTCGTTCAGCACTCTGACGGCCTCGGCCACCTCCCTGTCGCCCGGCAGCGAATGCTCGATCACGCCCGCCTGGTAGCCGTGGCGCATGACGATGTCGTTGTTGATCGCCTCGACGACCTGCGTGCGGTAGGTTTCGAGGTTGGTCTGCGTGTCGTCCTTCAGCTCGGCCTCCACCTGCTCGAACTTGTCCTTCAGCTGGGCGAAGCGGTCGTCCTCGGCGGCCTTTTTCAGCGCCTTGAGCGCCCGCCGGGTGTCCGATTCGTAGGGGACCTTCTTGCCTTTCATGAACTCCGCGAAGTCGGCGTAGTCCTTGTCCGTGATCGAGAAGGTGCGGATGTCGATCTGCCGGCCGGGGTTGCGGCGCGTGTATTCGTCGCCGAAATCCTCGATGAATCCCAGCGCATAGAGCGTCAGGGCGAAGCGTGAAATGTACTCCGGGTCGGTTGCGATGTCGGGCATCACGCCGCCGCCGTCGTAGACCTTGCGGCCCGCGCGGGTCGTGAACTCCGAGATCAGCGAGTCGGGCACGGTCCGCACCGAACCCTCCTGCGAGTGGGAGTAGTCGATGGCCTGGATGCAGCGGCCCGAGGGGATGTAGTATTTGGCCGTGGTGAGTTTGAGCATGGCGTTGTAGCCCAGCGGGCGGGTCGACTGCACGAGTCCCTTGCCGAAGCTGCGCTGGCCGATCAGCACCGCGCGGTCGAGATCCTGCAACGCCCCGGCGACGATCTCGGCCGCCGACGCCGAGTTGCCGTTGATCAGCACCGCCAGCGGCAGGTCTGCGAGGATCGGCTCCGCGTCGGTGCGGAACACCTGTTTCGAATCTTCCGAACGCCCCTTGGTGCTGACCACCTCGGTTCCTTTGGGTACGAACATTCCCAGGATTTTGACCGCCTCCTGCATGATGCCGCCGCCGTTGGAGCGGTAGTCGAGCACCAGCCCTTTCAGCGGCTTCTCGGCGCGCAGCCGTTCGATGGCAGCGCGCATCTCCTCGTAGCATCCTTCGGTGAAGTCGCCGTGGCGGATGTAGCCGATGCCGTCGGCGACCCATCCGGCATAGGGTACGCCCGGGATGGCGATCCGCTCGCGGCGGATCGTCGCCGTCTGCTGCGTGCCGTCGAGGTGTTCGACGGTCACGCGGACCTTGCTGCCCGGCTCGCCCTTGAGGCGCGAGGAGACCTGCTCGGTGGTGAAGCCCTTGGCATCTTTGCCGTCGATGGCGAGGATCTCCTCTGTCGTAGGTTTTCGCATGCTGATTCCGCTCCTTTTCTCAAGCTCCGTCGCGGTGCGCCACAATTCCCGTTGTGTCCGTACCGTGGTTTGTTTCCTGCCGTTTTGCCGCTGCAGCCGTACCGAGTAAATAGTCTGCTGACACGTCTAAAATATTTGCGAGTCGCGCAATCTGATTGATTGGTATTTTCCCGCGAACAACCCAGTTGTAGTAAGTTTTTCTTGCTATG
>OLQL01000317.1_pt1 | contig 53343 bp, 45 predicted proteins | sample 1672971 | NCBI WGS metagenome assembly OLQL01 (sample SAMEA3136742, study PRJEB25190) | human gut metagenome | biome: human gut; feature: human-associated habitat; material: faeces | place: Austria | collected 2013
GGAGGCTGCGCTTCTTGCAGCCGGGAATTGTACGGAGAAGGATGCATTAGATCTGCGTTCCATCCTGGCACAGCTGGAGAGCTCAGAGGACGAGAAAGCCCGTGCAGGTCTCGATAAGAAGCTTCATACGAAGATTGGCAGGATCGCAGGGAATCCTATGATCTACAATGTCCTGGATGCGGCAGCGCAGCTGACAGAGGAGATTATTTCCGGTACCCGAGCTTATATTATGCAGAAACATAATTCCGCTCTTGAGGTGGATGACCAGCACAGAAGACTGGTGGAAGCCATTATTTCCGGAGACCGGAACCAGGCGGAGAAGCTGATGCGCGAACATATGGAAACCATTGAGAAATATATACTGGAGATTGCGCAGCAGCAGGGGGAGAACAGCCTTGTATTTCATCGCTGATCCACCTGAAAAAATTAAATAAAATTTCAGTAAAAATCCCGTTAATCTGGTAAGACCACTATTGATTTTGGTAAGACCACGTGCTATAATAGGGACTGTATTGGTAATACCAAAAAAGTTTGATATTATGGCAGCATCCTGAAGGCTTCATGACGAGACAGCGTAAGACGAGACAGCGTAAGACGAGACAGCGTAAGACGAGACAGCATAAGTTGAGACAGCATAAGTTGAAGCAGCATGAGGTAGGACAGCGTAAGACGAGACAGCACAGGATGAAGGTTACTGTATCCCTGCAGTATTATATAAAGTATGCAGCAGGCCACAGCGTGGGCGGTAACCTGCCGGAAATATCAGGAGAAAGGACTTGCGATTATGGGATATGTAAAATGGAGTTATGACACACTGAACCATTTCTGCGGAGACGTTTTCAAAGCGTTTGGCTTTTCTGAGGAAGAAGGAAGCATCATTAAAGATGTTCTTCTGACTGCTGATCTGTATGGGATCGAGAGCCACGGAATGCAGAGGATGGTTCGTTACCATAAAGGAATCGAGAAGGGGACTATTCATCCCCAGGCGAAACCGGAAGTTGTTTTTGAAACACCGATTTCTGCCGTGATAGACGGACATAACGGAATGGGCCAGCTGATCAGCCATTTTGCCATGGAAAAGGCAATTGAGAAGGCAAAGACAACTGGTGTGGGAATCGTAAGTGTACGAAATTCCAACCATTTCGGTATTGCAGGATATTATGCGAATATGGCCTGCCATGAAGGCCTTCTTGGAATGGCATGTACCAACTCCGAGGCGATCATGGTACCGACTTTTGGAAGAAAGGCTATGTTGGGCTCCAACCCGATCGCAGTCGCTATGCCTGCAGACCCGTATCCGTTTTTCTTTGACTGTTCCACAACAGTTGTAACCAGAGGTAAACTGGAAATGTATAATAAGATGGGCAAGCCTCTTCCGGATGGCTGGGCACTTGACAAAAACGGTCATGCCAGCAATAATGCACCGGATGTACTTGCAAACATCGTAGCCAAGAAGGGCGGCGGAATCATGCCTCTTGGTGGAAACGAGGAAGTCAGCGGAAGCCATAAGGGATATGGCTATGGAATGCTCTGTGAGCTGTTCAGCTCTATTCTTTCCATGGGCGTTACCTCCGACAAATGCTGTACATTCCCGGACAAGACCGGTATCTGCCATGGATTTATGGCGATCAACCCGGCGGCATTCGGAGATCCGGATGCGATCCGCAAGCATTTTTCAGAATATCTTGAGGCACTTCGGGAGAGTCCGAAGGCAGACGGTCAGGACAGGATCTATACACACGGCGAGAAAGAGGTAGCTGCTGAAAAAGACAGAAAAGAGAATGGCATTCCGGTCAACGACAATACCATGGTAGAGCTTGCTGATCTCTGCAGTTATCTGAAGCTTGATTTTGGCTCTTATTTTGAAGGCTATGAGCTTCCGAAGGACAGTAGATTCTTCAATGGTAATTATTAATTCAGGTAATCCTTTTGAAATGAAATATATCATAATTATCCAAGGAGGAAAAGAAAATGGATTATGCAAAAGAGTCATTAAGACTGCACGGAGATTGGAAAGGTAAGATCGAGGTTGTTACAAGAGTGCCGGTTGAGAATAAAGACGACCTTTCTCTTGCATATACACCAGGTGTAGCTCAGCCTTGCCTTGAGATCCAGAAAGATATCAATAAATCCTACGAGCTTACAAGAAGATGGAATATGTGTCTTGTTGTAACAGACGGTTCCGCAGTTCTTGGTCTTGGTGACATCGGACCGGAAGCCGGTATGCCTGTAATGGAAGGTAAATGTGTACTGTTCAAGGCATTCGGCGATGTAGACGCATTCCCGCTTTGCATTAAGAGCCATGATGTAGACGAGATCGTAAATACTATTTACATGATCTCCGGATCCTTCGGTGGTGTTAACCTTGAGGACATCTCCGCTCCGAGATGCTTTGAGATCGAGAAAAAACTGAAAGAGAAATGTGATATTCCGATCTTCCACGATGATCAGCACGGAACTGCAGTTATCACACTTGCAGGTCTGACAAACGCTCTGAAGGTTGTCGGAAAGAAGAAAGAGGATGTTCGTATCGTTATGAACGGTGCAGGTGCAGCTGCTATCTCTATCTGCAGACTTCTTCTGAAAGCAGGCTTCAAGGATGTTACACTCTGCGATAGAAAGGGTGCCATCTATGAGGGACGTACAGAAGGAATGAACCCGGTTAAGGAAGAGATGAGCAAGCTCACAAACCTTCAGAAGAAACAGGGATCTCTTGCAGAGATGCTGGTTGGCGCGGATGTATTTATCGGTGTTTCCGCTCCTGGAGCAGTTACAACAGAGATGGTTAAGACCATGAACAAAGATGCCATCATCTTCGCATGCGCAAACCCGACACCGGAGATTTTCCCGGATGACGCAAAAGCAGGCGGAGCAAAGGTTATCTCCACAGGAAGAAGTGACTTCCCGAACCAGATCAACAACGTTCTTGCATTCCCTGGAATCTTCCGTGGTGCATTTGATGTAAGAGCAAGTGATATCAACGATGAGATGAAGATCGCAGCTTCCAAGGCGCTTGCAGATCTGATCACAGATGAGGAGCTTTCTCCGGAGTATATCATTCCGAAGGCATTCGACAAGAGAGTCGGACCGGCTGTCGCAAAAGCAGTAGCAGAGGCAGCAAAAGCAACAGGCGTAGCACGTATCTGATCTTAAGCGCCTGATACGAACCAAAACAGCCCTTCATTAAGAAGAATATATCAGACACCCGTACTCTGTAACCCGGTACGGGTGTCTTTTTGTTTCCAGGCAGGTGGTATTACCCTTTGACAAATGTCCTCTCAGTGAGTACAATAGCAAAAGAATATGATAGGAGGTTAAGCACAGCATGAAACCATGGGAAGCTAATATACGAAAAGTAGTGCCGTATACTCCTGGCGAGCAGCCAAATGAGAGCGGCATGATCAAACTGAATACAAACGAGAATCCATATTCACCGGCTCCGGGTGTGGAGAAGGCGCTGAAGGCCCTTGATGCCGATACCCTGAGACTTTATCCGGATCCGACAGCAGGAGACCTGGTACACAGTATTGCCGCGTTCTACGGCCTGAAGGATGATCAGGTATTTACAGGCGTTGGTTCCGATGACGTACTGGCTATGTGCTTTCTCACATTTTTTAATTCAGAGAAACCGATCCTGTTCCCGGACATCACTTATTCTTTCTATGATGTATGGGCAGATCTTTTAAGGATCCCATATGAGCGCCCGGCATTAGATGAGGAGTTCCATATCCGTAAGGAAGATTATTTCCGTGAAAACGGCGGAATCGTATTCCCTAACCCCAATGCACCGACCGGCGTGGAAATGCCTCTTTCCGAGATCGAGGAGATCGTGGCAAAGAATCCGGAGAGTATCGTGATCGTAGATGAGGCGTACGTGGATTTCGGAGCAGCATCCGCACTGCCGCTGATCGAAAAATATGATAATCTGCTTGTTGTGCAGACCTTCTCCAAGTCCAGATCCCTGGCAGGAATGCGTATCGGATATGCCTTCGGAGATCCGGAGCTGATCAAATATCTCAATGATGTGAAATATTCCTTTAACTCCTATACCATGGATCGTACTACCATCGCAGCTGGTGTGGCATCTATGGAGGATAAGGCATATTTTGAGGAATGCTGCCATAAGATCATTACAACAAGAGAGTGGACAAAGGCAGAGCTCAGGAAGCTTGGATTTTCCTTTCAGGATTCCAGATCCAACTTTATCTTTGCCACACATGAGAGCTGTCCGGCCAAAGAGCTTTTCGCAGCACTGAGAGAGAAACATATCTATGTAAGATATTTCCCGAAGGACAGGATCGACAATCATCTCCGTATCACCATCGGTACCGATGAGGAGATGAAAAAGTTGGTAGAATTCCTGACGAAATATCTGCAGAAATAACAATTAAGGAGGTACTATGGAAGTACTGGTACAATGGTTTTCACATCACCTTGCACAGTTTATCTCTCCCGAGGGAGCTGTGTTCATCATTTCTATGATCCCGATACTGGAGCTTCGCGGCGGCCTTCTGGCAGCTTCTTTGCTGAAGATATCGGCTGCGAAGGCACTGCCGATCTGTATCGTGGGAAATATTATTCCGATTCCGTTTATCCTGCTTTTTATCCGGCAGATCTTTAAATGGATGAAAAAAACAAAGACGTTCAGAGGTCTGATCACAAAGCTGGAAAACAGAGCTATGGGAAAGAGTGACCAGATCAAGAGATATGAATTTCTGGGACTTTTGCTGTTTGTGGGAATCCCTCTTCCGGGCACAGGAGCCTGGACAGGTGCACTGATCGCCTCTCTTCTTGAGGTGGATATCAAAAAATCCTCCATTGCGATCCTGTGCGGACTTTTTATGGCAAGTGCCATTATGTATATTGTTTCTTATGGAATTGTAGGAAATGTAGTGCATTGATCGATCACAGAGAAGGAATGGCTTTTTGATCGAGATCGGATTGAAAATAAAGAAATCCCTTACCGGATCTGTAAAATGATATGTGTTCTGTATTCCGGAAACATATCAGAGATCGGTAAGGGATTTTTTATGTGTTTTTACATATCAGGCAGAGGTATACCGAGAAGATCCTTACATAAGTCTGCGCTTCAGCATGTCTGCGTTTAAAGCGTATTTCAGAGCTGTATCCCTGGTGATACGGCCTTTTTTATATAATTCCAGAAGGCTCTGGTCCATAGAACGCATCTGCTCCTGACCGGATGTGGAGATCACGCCTTCGATCTGATGTACTTTATTGTCGCGGATCATATTACGGATGGCAGGAGTCAGGCGCATGATCTCGAAAACAGGAATGTTGCGTCCGTCCACATCCGGGATCAGCTGCTGGGAAATCACAGCCTGAAGGACCATGGAAAGCTGGAGGGCGATCTGATGCTGCTGGGATGGCTCAAACACGTCCCTGATGCGTTCGATGGTGTTGGCTGCTCCCAGAGTATGCAGGCTGGAAAGGACAAGATGACCGGTTTCCGCAGCGGTCATGGCAGTCTGGATGGTTTCATGATCACGCATCTCTCCAAGAAGGATCACATCCGGGCTCTGGCGTAGTGTGGCACGAAGAGAAGTCAGATAGCTTTCGGTGTCGGTACAGATCTCGCGCTGGCTGACGATACAGCGATCATGGCGGTGGAGATATTCCAGAGGATCCTCCAGAGTGATGATGTGGCCTTCCCGGGTATGGTTGATCCGGTCGATCAGACAGGCCATGGTGGTGGATTTACCGCTTCCGGCAGAACCGGTAACAAGGACCATGCCACGGGTATATTCGGAGATGTTCATCACATCCTCGGGAATGGAAAGCTCTGCAGGATCCGGCAGCCGGAAGGCGATCACGCGGATCACGGCAGCCAGGGAACCACGCTGCTTGTAGGCATTGACACGAAATCTGGAAACACCGGGAATGGAAAAAGAAAAGTCATCATCACCGGTTTCCATAAGACGGGATATATCGCGGTTTTCCGCAAGGCCGTAAATGGTGCGGAGTAAATTTTCTGTCTGATCAGGCATCAGCCTGTCACCACGGTCCAAAAGATGACCGTCGATCTTTTCTGCCAGGGGGCGGCCTGCGATGATAAAGATATCAGAGACACGCCGGTTGGCAGCTTCTGCTAAAAATTCAGGAATAGGGGTATCCATAGGTTTATTCTCCTTTAAATACATTCTGGTGGTTGTCAGGTTGCCAGGATCCGGTAAGCTCTGTGTTCCATTGCAGGATCTGATAAGCGGAAGAGCTTTTTTCCTGCGGGTAAAAAATCTCAAGCACTACAGAAAGCTGTTGTGTCTCGGAAATTCCAACGGAGAAGGAAAGGGTGTGACTGTGGGAATCCCAGCTGAGATCGTTCCTTGTGTCCGCAAGCTTTTGTATCATGGAAAAATATCTGGTCTCATCGGAAGCTTTTTCCCTGTATTGCTCCAGATCATCACGGATTTCTGAAACGGTTTCCGTGGCGCTTGCGCAGCCGGTGTAATAATTTTCGGTCTGTTCCATAGAATGTCTGGCTGTGTTAAGACTGGATCTGGAGCTTCCAAGAGTAAGCAGAGCAAGTACACAGAGACACAGCACAGAGAAGATAAGAAACAGGGAAGGAATACCGACAGTTACAAAAAACGTATGCTTCTGTTTCAATGTACAGCCTCCCTTCTGTAGTCATCAACAGGAAAACGCAGGGTGATCCGGTAAAGCTCACTGCAGTTGGAAAGCTGCCGGAAAGAAAGCTCGCCGGATTTTTCTGAAGAAGAAATATCTGTTTTCAGGATCATTTCACAGGCGGCTTCTCCGGAAGAGCAGCTCTGCCAGTTACGGTCATAATACCAGATCAGGTTGGTGTTCTTTTTGATGCCCCCCGGAAGCAGGGAGAGGAACTGTTCATCGGTTCCGTCAGTGCCTTCCAGTATCTCGCCCACGGAGGTTGTGAGAGCCTGGATCTGGTTCCACTGTTCTGCCTGGAGCCGGTTTTTTCGTGCTGCCGCGAAGATCTGGATGCAGGCAGCTGAGGAAAGTGACAGAAACAAAAGGGCAAGGATCATTTCCATCAGAAAAAGGCTGGTACCGGAATTATGTCTTGATTCTTTCATGATGCCTCCTTTTTGCCAGTGCGATGAAGCAGGAATTCCGAGCGGACTCCCGTGGTACTTTCCAGGGAAAAGTGGTAAAAACTATTTTCCATTTCCGAAAACCGGAAATTGGAAAGCTGTGAGATGACGGTTCCTGCATCGGAACTGGCCTGAGAGCCTTTTGCAGTGAAAAGCTCCATCAGACTGTCATTCTTCAGGTAAATATACGTGATATATTCTTTTCCTTTGATATCGTCCCGGAAACAAAGGGCAGGAATATCATCCAGGGAACCGGAAAAGATCTCATCGCCGCGGTCGTGCTGCCGGAATTTGGTAGTCAGATAAGTTGCTGCGGTCCCAAGCTCGGAATCGGAGTCAGTCTGTTTCACAGTCTGCTGGTAAATCCGGGCGGAAAACAGCAGCATCAGTATAAGGAACAGAACAAAAACACCAAAAAGAAGAAGCGAAAAAAGAGAAGAAACGGAATGTCCGGTGTTCTTCCGGTGATTCATGAGGCATTCCCTCCTTTCGCACTGCCGGACAGAGCGATCACGCTGATAGACGGCAGGAGATTGGAACCGTTAGGAACATACTCTACTACGAATTTGGTTTTGTCATAAGTGATATGATAATCCGAGAGAAGCTGGGACAGGCTTTCGGGATATGTGCCTGTGAGGGCATAGGTGCGGATGGCACCGTTTTTCAGTGCCTGTTCCAGAGCATCCTGTTCTTTGTGTACGGCCTGGTCGGAGGTGCTGCTGACACCTGCCACAAACAAGGTGCAGGATAAAACCAGAAGCAGCGCCGGAAAGAGAAGAAAAAATGCTCTGAGAAATTTTGTTCTGCGGCTTTCAAAAAGTTCCATGCGGTCACCACCTTACATTGCAAAATCTGAGAGGATCCCCAGAAGCGGCATCATGACGGATAAAAGGACCAGCCCCACAAGAAGAGACAGCAGGATCACGATGGTAGGCTCCACAATGGAGACTGCCTGTGAGATCAGATCTATGGATCTTTCGGTGTACTGCCGGGAAAGCCTGCGGAAGGTTTCGTCACTGGAACCGGAATAGAAGGATATCGTGATGAGACGGCCTTCCATGCCGCCGAACAGACCGGATTCTGTAAGAGCCCTGGAAAAAGTTTCTCCGCTATCCAGGATAGAGGAAGCCTTCCGGAGTCTTTCGAGTATCACCGGCTGTGAGATCAGATCCTTTGTAAGCTCCAGGCTGGTTTCCGGGGAAAGTCCGCTCCGAAGCCCCAGGGAAAGGCCCTGGGTCAGACGACTGTAATCCATGGCAACCGGGATCTCACGGAAAAACGGGAGATGGATGACCATTTTTCGCAGCTGGCTGTGACCTTTTTCCGTAAGACTGAAAAAAAGGATGCAGCCAATGAGGGTTGCGGTGAGGATCAGAAAAACAGAGGAATACCGGCTGATCACGTTGCCTGCATTCAGAAGTCCCCGGGAAACCCCGTTCATTTCCATTCCCATCTGGTTAAATACCTGTTGAAATACCGGCAGGACTTTTATCAGAAGGACCAGGATCACAACAGCCATCATGCCAAGCATGAGCAGCGGGTAAGTGACTGCAGACCGTATCTGTCCTGAGATTTCTTCCTCCTGTTCATAGTGGGAACTGAGACTTTCCATGATCTCATCCAGGCAGCCGGTTTCCTCACCGGTCCGGACATAGGCGGTCATGGATGTGGGAAAGATCCCGGATTCGTCAAGAGCCCGGGAAAGAGAACCGTTTTCTTCCACGGAACGGATCAGGGGTGTGAGGATCTGCCGGTCTGCATCGGTCTTGCTTTCGTCACAGAGGATGTGAAGTCCTTCCGCTGTGGATATGCCGGAATGCAGAAGCATTCCCATCTGCCCGCAGAAACTGGATAATTCCCGGGCTGTCAGTTTGTTTTTCATAATAAGGTCTCCTTTAGTTGGTCAGCGCGTGAACTGTACCGTATAATTGCTTTCATCACCGATATATTCCTGGATCGCTTCATCACCATCACTGTTGGCGTCAAAGGTGGGATCCATCAGCTTCCAGGTGTCGCCGTCAAAAGATACTGCCTTTGTCACCCAGCCTCTGCCACGGATATAAACATCGATCCATGCATGCTTTACATCACCGGAATAGCCGATCTGAAGCTTGCAGGGAATGTCCTGGCTGCGGAGCATTGCAGTAGTCAGTGCAGCGTAATCAAAACAGATCCCCGTGCCGGTGCTTAACGTATCATCTACATCAGGAAGATAACCGGCTTCGACAGAATCAGCTTTGTCATAATCGTAGGAAATATGACTGGTAACATATGTATAGAAGGTTTTCAGGATGTCGATATCGGTCATGTCTTCTTTGACAAGAGAGGCTGCCAGTTTGCAGGCTTCACTTTTGGAAGAAAAGTCCACGTACTGGTTTGGATATAGAAACGGAAGAAATTCATTCTGAAGCTTTATTGTGAGCGTTTCCGTGTAAAGGGCGGCATACTGGTTTCCATCAACCTGCTGATAGCAGGTGATGAGATACTCACCGGAGCCTTCGGAAAAAGGAAGTACCGTCTGTTCATCAGGTTCCAGAAAATAGGAATAGACCACACCGGAGGGAGCAGTAAGCTGAATGTTCATGCGGGAATCATCGGAATCGGATTCTGCAGTCAGATATCCCTGATCCTGATTGGAAATATCCAGGATCAGAGGGGAACTGCCCAGTGTTTTTTTGCCGGGGGCCTCCGGGGTGAGGACTCTGGCCGGAGAATATACCGGAGGTTCTTCATCGGAGGAAGGAGAATTTCCACAGCCTGCCAGCAGGATTCCGAAAAGCAGCCATACAAAAAAGAGACGGACTGGTAAAAATTTTGACATTGTTTCCGTTCTCCTGTTATATCATGCTTTCTTTTTGAACAGTATAGCAGATTCCGCGAAAAAAAGACAGGAGTAGGGCTCAAAATGCAGTGGAAAATGTTGACATTTTAGGGAAAAAAACATATACTATACATATAAAGGCAAACCTGTTGAAAGACAGGGACGCAAAGCCATGGGTCTAAGGTCCGAAGGATGACTATGACAGCCGGTTGCCGCATTAAATTCCGATTTAATGACGTATTCAGATAACATCTATGAACAAGAATCTGTGTGTTAATGCGGCCGTTTATTTCGTTAGAATAAGCGGCTTTTTTGATGCCTAAAATCCGGTTTAGGGTGGAAACTGAAACGTCGGCTTTCAGAAAGGCGTGAATGATATGAAAAGAACAGATATCCGTAAAATTTTTACAGGCAGGAAAAAAGCTTTAGCAGGATGCCTTGCAGCTGTTATTGTACTGGCAGGTGGCTTTAATGTCTGGCAGTCGTCACAGGTTCCGGAATTTCCGGATTTTACAGATCCGGTAGTGGAGACTACCATCACAGAGGACGACACTCCACTTGCTTCAAAACCGAAGGTGACTACCAAAACGACTTCAAATACCAAGACAACCAGAAAAAAAGTTAGGCTGAAAAAAGCGGCGACCAAGACTTATACCAAGAAGCTTCCGACTACCAATAAGAAGAGTACGACCACAAAGAAAACAAACAGAAATACAACCGTAAAAACATTAAAGACAGTTAAGACTGCAACAACACAGAAATACACAAAGAAATCAAAAACAGCCGTTCAGACACGGAAAGTAACTACAACCATTCAGACGACCACAACAGTCATGGCGGCTTCAGCTACTGCCGGCAAAGCGAATGCAGCTTCCACAAAAAAAGTAGAAAGCATCAACATGGACAGCAAATATTCAGTAAGCAATATTGCTTCCATTGCACCGAAGATGGACAGCAGGGTGCTCAAAGCCTACAAGAAGCTTGGATTTACTGTAACGATCGATCCGTCTGTTAACTACGGAGGCTGCTTTAACGCACATTCAAGAAGCATCATCCTTCGTTTTGAGAATGAGACAATCTACCATGAACTGGGACATTTCCTTGCTTTTGTTGCGGGAAACGTAGACAGAACAAGTGATTTTGCCGCAGTTTATAACAGCGAAAAATCCAAATTTACAGGTATCAACAGAAGCTATGCAACGCAGAACAGTTCAGAATATTTTGCAGAATCAGTGCTTGAGTATGTAACAAGTCCGTCAACACTTAAGAGACAGAGACCAAAAACGTATGCAGCGATCGTGGCGGCTCTGAATAAAATTACTGATGAACGTATCCAGAGGGTCATGGATATATACGGACCGTTCTGGAGCTAAAAAAGAAGCATACAGGAACGTTGGATCTGTCCGGGAAGAGATCTCCCGGGCAGATTTTTTCTTTTTTGTGAGAAAAGTATAAAAAAAATGTCGATAAATATTTCTTGCAATAGACTCTATAAGGTGTGTATAATGAAACATAAGCTGAAAACACGCTTTCATTCAAAAAAAGTGCAGCCATGTCAGGTTGTATCTGATTCCATAAACAACAAATATATAATTTATCAGATTTAAGAATAGAGGATTTAATATGAGAGAAAAGTATGAATCATTATCTCTGGCGGTGCTGAAGGATCTGGCAAAGGCGAGAGGGATGAAGGGAATTTCTACTCTGAGAAAACCGGCACTGATTGAGCGGATGCTGGAGGAGGACGCCAAAGAGTCCGACAGAGGAAATCCCGAAGAAGTACACAAAAGTACACCGGCAGAAAATACTGTAAAAGAAAAAAGCTATGATTCGGAAAAAACAGAATATCGTACCCGTCCGGCAGGGGAAGGACTTCAGGAGCAGCGGAAGGAATATCGTAGTGATAAGAATGAGCAGGAACACAGAAGCACAAATATCCGCAGAGAGTACAACCGTGAATATAACCGGGAAGCTACAAGGGAGAACGGGAATGTTCCGTCAGAATCCACCCAGCTGGACAGTGGTGAAAAGGCTAACGGGATCCTGGAGGTCCTTCCGGATGGATATGGCTTTATCCGATGTGAGAATTATATGCCGGGTGAGAACGACATTTATGTTTCTCCTTCCCAGATCCGCCGCTTTAATTTAAAGACAGGTGATATCATCCAGGGAAATATCCGCATCAAGACCCAGGGAGAGAAGTTCAGTGCCCTTCTCTACGTATCTTCCATTAACGGTTTCCATCCGAGTGAGGGACAGAGACGGTATAATTTTGAAGATATGACACCGATCTTTCCGAATGAGAGACTTGTCATGGAGCGTGCAGGCGGTACAACGGCCATGCGTATCGTGGATCTGATCAGTCCTATCGGAAAGGGCCAGCGAGGAATGATCGTATCTCCGCCAAAGGCAGGTAAGACAACCCTTCTGAAAGACGTTGCCAAGTCTATCCTCAGGAATAACAGAGATATGCATCTGATCATTCTTCTGATCGATGAGCGTCCTGAGGAGGTTACCGATATCAGAGAGGCGATCCAGGGACCGAATGTGGAAGTGATCTATTCTACATTTGATGAACTTCCGGAACATCATAAGAGAGTTTCCGAGATGGTTGTGGAGCGTGCGCGCCGTCTTGTAGAGCATAAACAGGATGTGATTATTCTTCTGGATTCGATCACACGACTTGCCAGAGCCTATAATCTGATCATCCCGCCAAGCGGAAGAACCTTATCCGGTGGTCTTGACCCGGCGGCTCTCCATATGCCCAAAAGATTTTTTGGCGCAGCCCGTAATATGCGCGAGGGCGGAAGCCTGACGATTCTGGCAACCGCACTTGTGGATACTGGAAGCAAGATGGACGATGTTATTTATGAGGAGTTCAAGGGAACCGGTAATATGGAGCTTGTCCTGGATCGTAAATTACAGGAGAAACGGGTATTCCCGGCCATTGATATCCAGAAATCCGGAACCAGAAGAGAGGATCTGCTTCTCAGCAAGGATGAACAGGAAGCGGTTTATATTATGCGAAAAGCTCTTAACGGAATGAAAGCGGATGAGGCAGTAGAACAGATCCTGAATACCTTTGCCAGAACCAGGAACAATGCAGAACTGGTACAGACTGTAAAGAAACAGAAATTTTTATAAAGTCCTTGCATTTTACGGAAAGCTATGTTATACTTAGCAAGCTGTTTAAAATGGAATTCGTCAATTGAATACGAATAATATTAAATATATAGAGAGGTGAAAATCATGAGAGAAGGAATCCATCCGAACTACTATCAGGCAACTGTAACCTGCAACTGCGGAAACACTTTCGTAACAGGTTCTACTAAAGAGGACATCCATGTTGAGATCTGTTCCAAATGCCATCCGTTCTACACAGGACAGCAGAAGGCTACACAGGCTCGTGGACGTATCGATAAGTTCAACAAGAAATACGGCCTGAATAAGTAATTATTGCGAATACAGGAAATGAGAAGGTTGAGGTTGGGAAATCTCAACCTTTCTTTAACTGAAAAATTTTAAATTTGCACAGGAGAGAATGAATGAGATCATCGAATATCGGCGGACAGGCGGTCATGGAAGGCATCATGATGCGCCACAAGGACAAATATTCTATCGCAGTGCGCCGCCCGGACCAGGAGATCGAGCTGAAGGTAGAGGATTATAAATGTATCTTCGGAAATCACGCATTTCTGAAGAAACCGATCATCCGTGGTGTGGTAAGCTTTGTGGATTCTCTTGTGGTAGGCACGAAATGCCTGATGTATTCTGCGGAGATCGCAGGAGACGAGGAAGATGAGGAAACAGCCAGGAAGAATGAGCAGCTTACAGAAGAAGAGCGTTCTGCAAAGAAAGCCAAAGAGGATAAGCAGTTCAAGTGGCTTCTTTACATTACGGTAGCTATCTCCATGGTGGTTTCTGTGGCTGCTTTTATGTTTCTTCCGTATGTACTGGCCAGTCTGATCCGAGGGGTAGGTGCTTCGGAATTTCTGGTCACCATAGTGGAAGCCTTTGTGAAGCTGGCACTGTTTATGGGATATATGTTCCTGATCTCCAGAATGAAGGATATCCAGAGGACATTTATGTATCACGGTGCGGAGCACAAATGTATCAACTGTGTGGAGCATGGTCTGCCTCTGACGGTAGAGAATGTGTTAAAGAGCTCCAGGCTTCATAAGCGCTGTGGAACAAGCTTTCTGTTTCTGGTCATGCTGGTAAGTATTGTGCTGCATTTTGTGTTTGTGGCGGTGCCGTTTTACTGGGTGAGACTGCTGGGAAGACTTCTCATGGTACCGGTAGTTGCGGGGATTTCCTTTGAGATCATCCAGTGGGCAGGAAGAACAGACAGTAAATTTGCGGACATTATGAGTAAACCAGGTCTTGCCATGCAGAAATTCACCACAAAGGAGCCTGCTGCAGATATGGCAGAGGTAGCCATCAAAGCAGTTGAGGCTGTTTTTGATTGGAGAGCCTATCTGAAAGAGGAATTTGACTTGGACATTCCATATGAGACAGAGGAGACAGAAAATGCAGACTCTTGAGTCCCTTCTGAAAAAAGGTACAACAATACTGAAAGATAATGGATTGGAAGAAGCCGGGCTGGATGCCTGGCTCCTTCTGGAATTTAAGACCGGAAGGAATCGGGCATATTATTTTGCGCATGGAGATGAACCGGTGTCTGATGAGACCGCAGCAGAGTATCTTACGCTGATCGACAGGCGGGCAGGACATATTCCTGTACAGCAGCTGACTCATCAGGCTTTTTTTATGGGCTATGAGTTTTATGTAAACGAAAACGTGCTGATCCCGAGACAGGATACGGAGACTCTGGTGGAAGAGGCATTGAAACACCTTGGGGATGTGGAAAAACCGGAGATCCTGGATATGTGTACCGGCTCCGGCTGCATCCTGCTCAGCCTTCTTCTGGAACGGCAGGATGCCTGTGGGACCGGTGTGGATGTTTCACCGGAAGCACTGGAAGTGGCAAAAAAGAATGCAGGTATTCTAAAGGTGGAGAACCGGGCGGATTTTGTGGAAAGCGATCTGTTCTCAGCACCGTATTTTTGTGAAAAAGGTGGAAAAGATAGTGGGAAATATGATATCCTTATTTCAAATCCGCCTTATATCGCAACAGAAGAAATTGAAACACTGATGGAAGAAGTCCGCCTTCATGATCCGAGGAAGGCTCTTGACGGAATGGAAGACGGGCTTTATTTTTACAGAAAGATCACAGCAGAGGCCGGAAGGTACCTGAAACCAGGCGGATGGCTTCTGTATGAAATCGGCTGCACCCAGGGTGAGGCAGTCAGTACAATGATGAAAGCAGCCGGGTTTACCGGGGTTCAGATCATAAAGGATCTGCCGGGCCTTGACCGTGTGGTGCTTGGACAGAAACAGGAGGAAATACATGTTTGATAAACTGGATGATCTGCTGGTACGTTTTGAAGAGCTTCTCAATGAGCTGGGAGAACCGGGAGTAACCGACGATCCGGCACATTTTCAGAAGCTGATGAAGGAGCAGAGCGACCTGCAGCCAATCGTTGACGCATATAAAGAATATAAGAAAAACAAGGAAACCATAGAGGACAGTCTTTCCATGCTGGAGAGCGAAAAGGACGAAGAGATGCGTGAAATGCTGAAGGAAGAGCTTTCCGATGCAAAAAAGAGAGTGGAGGAGCTGGAGCATGAGCTGAAGATCCTTCTTCTTCCGAAGGACCCTAACGACAGCAAGAACGTTATCGTTGAGATCCGTGGAGGTGCAGGCGGTGATGAGGCAGCACTTTTTGCAGCAGAGATTTATCGTATGTATGTGAAATACGCGGAGTCCCGCCGCTGGAAAACCGAGATGCTCAGCCTCAATGAGAACGGCATCGGCGGCTTTAAGGAGGTTACCTTCATGATCAAGGGTGAGGGTGCATATTCCAGACTGAAATACGAAAGCGGTGTTCACCGTGTACAGCGAGTACCGGAGACAGAGTCCGGCGGAAGAATCCATACCTCTACCTGTACGGTAGCGATCATGCCGGAGGCAGAAGAAATTGATTTCCATCTGGATCTCAATGAGTGTAAATTCGATGTGTTCCGTGCATCCGGAAACGGTGGTCAGTGTGTCAACACCACAGACTCCGCAGTACGTCTTACTCATATCCCTACAGGAATTGTGATTTCCTGCCAGGATGAGAAGTCTCAGCTTAAGAACAAGGATAAAGCACTTCGTGTGCTCCGTTCCCGTCTGTATGAGATGGAGCTTGCCAAGCAGCATGACGCTGAGGCAGAGGCAAGGAGAAGCCAGATCGGTACAGGTGACCGCTCCGAGAAGATTCGTACCTACAACTTCCCTCAGGGACGTGTAACAGACCACAGGATCAAGCTTACCCTTCATCGTCTTGAGAATATCCTTAACGGAGATCTGGATGAGATCATTGACAGTCTGATCGCAGCAGACCAGGCAGTAAAGCTGACAAAGCTGAATGAACAGGAGTAAGCGCTGATTACAGCTACAGAGTTCAAAAAATTATAATAAATCAGGAGGAAACGAAAATGAAAAAGACAGCACTGGTGATCATGGCAGCCGGTATCGGCAGCCGTTTTGGAAAAGGAATCAAGCAGCTTGCACCGGTAGGCCCGAAGGGCGAGATCATTATGGACTATTCCATCCATGATGCACTGGAGGCAGGATTCAACAAGGTCGTATTTATCATCCGCAAAGACCTTGAAGATGAATTCAAAAAAGTGATCGGAGACCGTATCTCCAACATTACAGAAGTTGCTTATGCATTCCAGGAGATCGACGATCTTCCGGGCAATTTTACAAAACCGGCGGACCGTACCAAGCCATGGGGAACCGGACACGCTGTACTGGCAGCAAAGAAAGTCCTTTCCGAGCCATTCGCTGTTATCAATGCAGATGACTACTACGGAAAAGAAGCCTACGTAAAGGTGCATGACTACCTGGTACAGGATCATCCGCAGGATGGCCCGATGCACATCTGCATGGCAGGTTTCCGCCTTGGAAATACATTAAGTGACAACGGAAGCGTCACAAGAGGAGTGTGCCATATTGAGGACGGCAAGCTTGTGGGCGTTACAGAGACACATAACATCTTCAAGACAGCAGACGGCGCAGAGACAAGAAATGACGATGGTACAGCAGAAACACTGGATACAAAGAGCCTTGTTTCCATGAATATGTGGGGACTGACACCGGAATTTATGGAGATCCTTGAGAAAGGCTTCGTTGAGTTCCTTGGCGGGATCAAAGAGGGAGACATCAAAAAAGAGTATCTTCTTCCTGAGCTTATCGACCAGCTGATCCATTCCGGAAAAGCAGCGGTAGATGTTCTTGAGACAAAGGACGAGTGGTTCGGTGTTACCTATCAGGAGGATAAGGCATCTGTACAGGCTGCATTCAAAAAACTTACAGATGACGGCGTTTATCCGGAAGGACTGTATCAGTAATAAAGGAGAACATTATGGGTAAATATTTCGGAACAGATGGTTTTCGTGGTGAAGCAAATGTAAAACTTACAGCAGATCATGCATTTCGTGTGGGACGTTATCTCGGCTGGTATTACGGCAGAGATCACAAGGCGAAGATCGTGATCGGCAAGGATACAAGAAGAAGCAGTTACATGTTTGAGTATGCCCTTGCGGCAGGACTTACCGCATCCGGAGCAGATGCCTATCTGCTTCATGTAACCACAACTCCAAGTGTATCCTATGTGGTACGTACAGAAGATTTTGACTGCGGTATCATGATTTCCGCAAGCCATAATCCGTTTAATGATAATGGAATCAAGGTCCTTAATGAGAACGGACAGAAGATTTCCGCAGATATTGAAGCACGTATCGAGGCATATCTGGACGGCGAGATCGAGGAGCTTCCGCTGGCAACCGGAGAAGATATCGGCTGTACTGTGGATTTTGCATCAGGAAGAAACCGTTATATCGGACATCTGATCTCTATCCCATGCCATGATTTCAAAAATATCAAGGTTGGGCTGGATTGCTCCAACGGAAGCTCATCCGCCATTGCCAAGAGCGTTTTTGACGCACTTCGTGCAAAAACCTATGTGATCAACAATGAGCCAAACGGAACCAACATCAACCGTGGCTGTGGTTCCACACACATTGAAGTTCTGAGACAGTTCGTGGTAGATAAAGGCCTGGATATCGGTTTTGCATATGATGGTGACGCAGACCGCTGTATCGCCGTAGACCACCGCGGAAACATCATTGACGGTGATAAGATCATGTATGTGTGCGGCAAATATTTAAGAGAGAAAGGCCAGCTCAACGGAAATACAGTTGTAACAACCGTTATGTCCAATCTTGGTCTTTACAAGTCTCTGGAGCGTGAAGGCATCGACTATGAGCAGACTGCAGTTGGTGACAAATACGTTGCCGAGAACATGATGGAAAACAATTACAGTATCGGTGGTGAACAGTCCGGACATATCATCTTTAGCCGCTATTCCGCTACTGGTGACGGGATCCTGACTTCTCTTATGATCATGGAGGCATGTGTGGATCAGAAGGCCACACTCTGCGACCTTGCAAAGGAGATGAAGGTTTATCCGCAGCTTCTCCGGAATGTGCGTGTTTCCGACAAGAAAACAGCACTGGAGAACGAAAAGGTAAAAGCAGCCATTGAGGCAGCCGCAGAGGCACTTGGCGATGACGGACGTATCCTGGTACGTGAGAGTGGTACAGAGCCGCTGATCCGTGTTATGGTAGAAGCGGGAACGGATGATCTCTGCCATAAATATGTAGATAGTGTTGTTGATGTGATGGAAGCCGAAGGGCTTGTTGTAGAATAAGGAATTCCATGAAAAAAACAAAGACCGTATTGATTCTTGCAGCCGTTACAGGAGCCTTGCTTCTGGGCGGCTGTGGCAGTGAAAAAACAAAAATATATGAACAGGCCGGAAAGGATCTTTCCCAGGGAAGCTACAAGTATGCCCTGGAGGAGTACCAGAGCTCTATCCAGAACGGAGTGAAGCTGGCACAGTCCTATCGCGGGGCAGGTATCGCAAGCCTGCGTCTTGGCAAATATGAGGATGCGGTGAATAGCTTCACGGAAGCTCTGAACTGCGATAAAGTAAGCAAAAGCCTTCGTAAGGATATTCTGTCCTACCGGGCTACTGCAGAGCTGAAGTCTGGAAAATACGAGGATGCCATGGCAGACTGCCAGACACTTGGAGAAGATTTTTCCATGGATGCAGGCAGTTATTTCCTCACCGGAAAGGTTGCCCTTGCCATGGATTCCTACGAAGAAGCCGCATCTAACTTCAAACAGGCCTATGGAGAAGATTCCACCTATGATATGGCGATCGAGATCTATGAGGCATATCTGGACAAGGATATGGAAGCGGACGGAACCAGATATCTGGAAGCTGCTCTTTCTTCTGAGGCCAAGGATGCCCAGGACCACTGTGACAGAGGCCGTGTCTACTACTATATGGAAGACTACAGCAGCGCAAAAAAAGAGCTTCTGGAAGCAACCAAGAAGGATAATACGGAAGCATTGCTTCTTCTGGGAATGGTATATCTGGCCCAGGATGATGTGGAAAATGCTCAGGCAATGTACAAGCAGTATATTTCCGCAGTGGGTGATTCCGCCAAGGGCTATAATGGTCTGGCACTGTGCGATATCCGAAGCGGAGATTATGATTCCGCTCTTGATAACATCACAAAAGGCCTTCCGACAGCTACCACAGACGAGATGCAGAGTCTTCTGTTCAATGAGATCGTAGCCTATGAAAAAAAGCTGGATTTTGCTACTGCACTGACCAAGGTCCAGGAATATATTGAGATGTTCCCTGAAGATTCCGCTGCAAAAAAAGAGCAGGCTTTCCTGAAAACCAGAACGTCTTCGGAGGGCTGATATGGAATATTTTGAGGAAATACAGGACAGGGTTATCCTGATCGGTGTCCAGGCAGATCGGGGGGATGACATGGAGGAATCCCTGGATGAGCTTGGAGAACTTGCGGCTACGGCAGGTGCGGCGGTTGCAGGCAGGATCATTCAGAATCGTGAGGCCGTACATCCGGGCACCTATATCGGAAAAGGCAAGATCGAAGAGGTAAAAGGTCTTCTTTATGCCCTGGATGCCAATGGTGTGATCTGTGACGATGAGCTTTCTCCTGCCCAGATGAATAATCTGGAGCGGGAGCTGGAGTGCAAGGTTATGGATCGTACCCTGCTGATCCTTGACATTTTTGCGAAGCGTGCCGTCACAAGTGAAGGCAAGATCCAGGTGGAGCTTGCACAGCTTCGTTACCGGTCTGCACGTCTTGTGGGACTACGTTCTTCTCTTTCGCGACTTGGAGGAGGAATCGGAACCAGAGGCCCTGGTGAGAAAAAGCTGGAGACAGACCGTCGTCTGATCCGGAACAGGATATCCGCACTGAAGCAGGAGCTTTCCCAGGTAGAAAAGCACAGAGAGCTGATCCGTTCCAGAAGAGCTGTGGGAAATCTGAAGACAGCAGCCATTGTTGGCTATACCAATGCAGGAAAGTCAACGCTTCTGAATACACTGACAGGCGCTTCGGTGCTTTCGGAGGATAAGCTGTTTGCCACACTGGATCCGACTACCCGTCTTCTGACACTGGATGACGGACAGCAGCTTCTTCTTACGGATACCGTAGGCTTTATCCGCAAGCTTCCCCACAATCTGGTGGAAGCCTTCAAGAGTACCCTGGAGGAAGCCAAATATGCGGATTATATCATTCATGTGGTAGATGCATCCAATCCTCAGGCGGAGATGCAGATGCATATCGTATATGAAACCCTGAAAGAGCTTGGTGCTCTGGGAAAAAAGACGATCACACTTTTTAACAAGCAGGACCGTGTTTCCGGGGAGAGCTTTCGGGATCTCCGGGCAGACCATACGCTGAAGATTTCCGCACGGACAGGAGAGGGGCTTGAGGAATTTAAGCAGCTTTTTTCTGAGATACTGGCAGAAGGACAGATTTATATGGAACGGCTTTTTCCTTATTCGGAGGCCGGTCAGATCCAGCTGATCCGTGAGTATGGACAGCTTCTTTCGGAAGAGTATACCGAAGGAGGGATTGCTGTAAAAGCAAGAGTTCCGCGGGAAATCTATCCGAAAGTCACATAATGTTAAAATATCTACTCAGTACCATATATAGTACCGTGAACAAAACGGGCACTATATATGGTGCTTTTTATGTTGACGCAAAGAGGCGTGTCTGATACAATAAGCCTACAGCGCTTTGAACACAGATCGTGAAACGGAGTGTGTTCGTAAGCAGGCAAGTGAGGCGGAATGGAATATCCGCTTATAAATAAATGCATGAGGGAGGCATTTTCTTATGTTTCAGGTAGTAAAAAGAGACGGTGAATTAGACGAATTTAAAATGGGGAAGATCACCGCGGCAATTGATAAGGCATTTGATGCCAAAGGTAAGAATTACAGTTCGGATATGATCGATCTTCTGGGACTTCGTGTTACAGCGGATTTTCAGAATAAGATCGAGAACAACCGGATTTCTGTTGAGGATATCCAGGACAGTGTGGAGAACGTACTGATCCAGGCTGGATATTCTGATGTTGCCAAGGCGTATATCCTTTATCGTAAGCAGCGTGAGAAGATCCGCAATATGAAATCCACCATCCTTGACTATAAAGAGATCGTAAACAGCTATGTAAAGGTTGAGGACTGGCGTGTAAAGGAGAACTCAACGGTTACTTATTCTGTAGGAGGTCTGATCTTAAGCAACTCCGGAGCAGTTACCGCAAACTACTGGCTGTCTGAGATCTACGACAACGAGATCGCAGATGCACACAGAAATGCAGATATCCATATCCATGATCTGTCCATGCTGACCGGTTACTGTGCAGGCTGGTCCCTGAAGCAGCTGATCCGAGAGGGACTTGGTGGTATTGAGGGTAAGATCACTTCTGCACCTGCAAAGCATTTAAGTGTACTCTGCAACCAGATGGTGAATTTCCTGGGTATCATGCAGAACGAGTGGGCGGGCGCACAGGCATTTTCATCCTTTGATACTTATCTGGCACCTTTTGTAAAGGCAGACAACCTTTCCTATCCGGAGGTTAAGAAATGCATTGAGTCCTTTGTATATGGCGTAAATACTCCAAGCCGCTGGGGCACTCAGGCACCATTTTCCAACATTACACTGGACTGGACCGTTCCGGACGACCTTGCAGAGCTTCCGGCTATCGTAGGCGGCAAGGACATGGATTTCAAATACAAAGACTGTAAGAAAGAAATGGATATGGTCAACAAGGCATTTATCGAGACCATGATCGAGGGAGATGCCAACGGACGTGGATTCCAGTATCCGATCCCGACCTATTCCATCACAAAGGAATTCGACTGGTCTGATACCGAGAACAACCGTCTTCTCTTTGAGATGACTTCCAAGTACGGTACTCCGTATTTTTCCAATTATATCAACAGTGATATGAAGCCAAGCGACATCCGCAGCATGTGCTGCCGCCTCCGTCTGGATCTCCGAGAGCTCCGCAAAAAGAGTGGTGGATTCTTTGGCTCCGGTGAGAGTACAGGCTCTGTAGGCGTTGTTACCATCAATATGCCGCGTATCGCATACCTTTCCAGAACGCCGAAGGAATTTTATCAGCGCCTGGACCACATGATGGATATCTCCGCAAGATCTCTTCATATCAAGAGGGATGTGATCAGTAGGCTTCTGGATGAGGGACTGTATCCGTACACGAAGAGATATCTTGGAAGCTTTGACAATCATTTTTCCACCATCGGTCTTGTGGGAATGAACGAAGCGGGCTTAAATGCCTGCTGGCTGAAAAAAGACATGACAGATCCGGAAACCCAGAAGTTTACAAAAGAGGTTCTGGAGCATATGAGAAACCGTCTTTCAGACTATCAGGAGCAGTATCCGGGAGAGCTTTTCAACCTGGAGGCAACACCGGCAGAGTCCACTGCATACCGTCTTGCCAAACACGACAGAAGCCGTTATCCGGATATCAAAACAGCAGGAAAAGAGGGCGACACTCCGTATTACACAAACAGCTCTCATCTGCCGGTTGATTACACTGCGGATATTTTTGACGCACTGGATATTCAGGACGATCTGCAGACTCTGTATACTTCAGGAACCGTATTCCATGCATTCCTTGGGGAGAAGCTTCCGGACTGGAAGGCAGCGGCAGCGCTGGTACGTAAGATCGCAGAGAATTATCGCCTGCCCTATTACACCATCTCACCGACCTATTCTGTATGTCAGGAGCATGGCTACATCAGCGGCGAGCATTTCACCTGCCCGAAATGTGGAAAGAAGGCTGAGGTTTACAGCCGTATCACAGGATATTACCGTCCTGTACAGAACTGGAACGATGGTAAGACCCAGGAGTACAAGAACCGTACCCTCTATGATATTACCCATTCCCAGCTGAAAAAGGTCCATACCAGTGTGATGACCATGAAGGGTGACGAGGTGGAGATCCAGCCTGTGGAATCTCATAAATATCTTTTTACGACCAGCACTTGTCCGAACTGCCGTATGGCAAAGAAAATGCTGGAAGGCGAAGAACTGGAGATCATCGATGCTGAGCAGAATCCCGAGCTTGTCAAGCAGTATGGAATCCGTCAGGCGCCTACACTTGTGATCACTGACGGGGTACAGGTTAAGAAGTATGTGAATGCTTCTAACATTCAGAAGTATGTGGATGAAGAGCTGGATTGAGCTCTTCGGGGCAATTGTAAATTGTAATTAAAATGGCTGGACGTATGTCTGTTTGGATGTGCGTCTGGTCTTTTTTTATATATTTTTTTATTTTTTGTCGTTTGTTTTTATGTTTTTTTGGGGGATTTTCGTTTTGGGGGAAAGATGGTTGACATTTCATGTCGGGATGGTATACTTATACATGGGTTTAATGATTGAAAGTGTTACACTTTAATGCATGAATATATGTATATCGCTGTGATACCGCGTGGGGGATCCGGGAATTGTTTCCCGGCGGAAATTTGCGAGGGGGAAAGCACTCAAAGTTGCGAAGCCCGTTTTTCCCCCTCGCGCTCCCCCTTTCCGGGCACGCTTTTTTGAACGTACGTTGTGGTGTGTGATACGTTTTGTATAGGGCGATGGATTCGACTGTATCGGGAATTCAAGGCTGAGCCGATGAATGAGGACGGACGGAAAAGCGGCCCGCATAGCGGGCCTGTTCCCTGATATGAGATTTATATTCTGTGATATTTAACTGAATCAAGTAAGTCCCCTGCAGAGTTGCGAAAAGCAATAAGCAGTGGGTGAGGACTTGCTTGTATCAGGAGAAGTGCAGGCTCTATCTGATAAACTGCGGAGCAGTTATTCAGTTATGAGCAAGTAGCGAAGCGGATTGCGAATATCCGCTTGACCTGAATCAAGAAAGCATATCAGTTACTTATATCGGCACAACCTACAATATCCAATACCGTAGAATCCATCGCCCCGTCAGAAAAGTAACACATTCCACAACACAGAACAGCGGCGTGGCCGGGAGGGGAGGAGCGCGAGGAGGGGACGATGGCCTTCGCAACTATGAATGCTTCCCCTCCTCGCACCTGCCGCATGCGAAATGCTCCCCCTGGAAAGGAAAAACCGCATGCGAAATGCTCCCTCCCGGAAAGAGATTCACTTCCAATTAATTTCATGCTAGAATAAAAAAAGAATAATAAGAAAAACAATAACAAGAAAAAATAATCAGGAAAAGAGGAAATCACATCATGGTAAAACAGAATATCGTCTTCGTAGAAAACACTCCGGGAAGTCTTCAGAAAGTCACAAAGATCCTTGCAGAGAATCAGATCGACATCTACGGCTTCGGCTGTTTCGATGCACCGGAGTTCGCAAACTTCCGTATGGTATGTGATGATCCGGAAAAAGCAGACCAGATCATGGCAGAAAACGGATATATGACCCGTATTACTCAGGCCATCCTGGTAGATCTTCAGGATGAGATCGGCGGTCTTGACAAGCTTCTCAGCGTCATGGGCGACAGCAACGTAAACCTTCATTACATTTACACCTTTTTCCACAGAGGTTTGAAAGTCCCGGTAGCGATCATGCACTGTGAGGATCTCCTTGTTGCAGAGAGCGTTCTTCGTAACAATGGATTCAAGGTTCTGGATCGTCTGGTAGATCCGGATGGAGTTGAAGAAGCGTAAGGATATATTCCGGAAAATGACAAACAGGAATGACGTATTCACGTATTGAAGTTTTGACAGGGCAATGCTACAATAAAAGAGCGTGTCAGGAAACAGGAAAAACGTTTCCGGGCACGCTCTTATTTACATGTACAACGAGCTGTGGCGAGATTCTGATGAGTGCTGTACAGATCGGAGAAGTAGGCACAGCTGCGTTTATAACGGAATGTACATACAATGGAGGAAATCGATGAAAAGAGAAAGTTTCAGAAAAGGTATGAAGGATGGGGTTCCCATCGCTCTTGGATATTTTGCGGTATCCTTTACCTTTGGCATGATGGCTGTTGCCGGCGGCTTGAGTATCTGGCAGGCAGTTCTGATCTCCCTGACCAACCTGACATCGGCCGGTCAGTTTGCGGGACTGGACATTATTTTTGCGGGAGGCTCCATGTGGGAGATGGCAATGACCCAGCTGATCATCAACCTGAGATACTGCCTGATGTCATTTTCCCTGTCCCAGAAATTCCGGCGTGAGGAGTCCGGTATCCTGAAATACATCGCTGCTTTTGGTATCACCGATGAAATTTTCGGGATCAGTGTGGCCCAGGAGGGAAAGGTCAGCGTATTTTATAATTACGGAGCCATGTGCGTGGCAATTCCCGGATGGACTCTTGGAACTCTGGCAGGAGGAATCTCCGGAAGCCTTTTGCCGGATTTTATGCTTAGTGCGTTGAGCGTTGCCATTTACGGAATGTTCCTGGCCATCATCATCCCGCCGTCCAAAAAGAGCAGACCGGTTCTTGGGGTGGTTGTGGCATCCATGGCAGTCAGTACTGTTTTTGCGGTGACACCGGTGTTAAAACAGGTATCATCCGGATTTATGATCATTATCACAACACTTCTGGTAGCAGGCCTGGCAGCTTATTTCTGCCCGCTGGAAGAGAAAGGGGAAGCCGTTCATGAGTCATAATGTATATCTTTATATCCTGGTGATGGCAATTGTCACCTATCTCATCCGTATGCTGCCCCTTGCTCTTGCAAAAAACGAGATCAGAAGCCCGTTTATCAAGTCCTTTCTGTATTATGTGCCATATGCCTGTCTGGCAGCCATGACCTTCCCGGCCATCCTGAAGGCCACAGACAGCATCATCTCCGGTGCAGCAGGTTTCCTGGTAGCACTTATTGCTGCATATAAGGAAAAAAGCCTGATCACAGTAGCCCTGCTGGCATGTGCGGCGGTGTTTATCGTGGAGAGGGTTCTGGTATTTATTTGAAGAGGGGATATGCGGAAATATAATACGCAGGAGGGAGCTTCGAAAAGCTCCCTCCTTTTTCATTTATTCACCTAAAAATCCAAGATCGATCTCTCCGTCAAACACCGTAGTTGCAGGTCCTGTCATATATACAAGGTTTTCATCTCTTTCCCAGGAGATGTTTAAGTCTCCGCCAAGAAGCTGTACAGTAACCGGCTTGCTGCCGTCAACCTTGTCATTGAGGATGGAAGCTACCGTAACTGCGCAGGCGCCTGTGCCGCAGGCAAGAGTTTCTCCGGAGCCACGCTCCCATACACGCATCTTTACGGTGTGGCGGTCGATCACCTGAACAAACTCAGTGTTGACTCTGTCCGGGAAGCATACGTGATTTTCAAAGGACGGGCCGATCTTTTCCAGGTCAAGGCTGTCCACATCGTCTACGTAGATGATGGCATGAGGATTACCCATGGAAACTGCGGTCATGTGATATTCTTTTCCGTCGACGGTGATGGGAGCGTCGATCACCTGCTCGGTTTCGGCAACCACCGGGATCTCTTTTGCAGTGAGGATCGGGGAGCCCATGTTGACTTTTACCATGGAGGCCTTGCCGTCGCGGATGGTAAGATCCACATATTTGATACCGCTTCTTGTGGCGATGCTTAAAGAAGTTTTGTCCACAATGCCGTGGTCATAGACATATTTGGCAACGCAGCGGATACCGTTTCCGCACATGGCACCCTGAGAGCCGTCCAGATTGTACATATCCATCTCGCAGTCTGCAATCTCAGACGGGCGGATCAGGATCAGACCATCGGAACCAATGCCAAAATGACGGTCGCTGACAAATTTTGCCACTGCGGCCGGATCCTTAACAGTCTCCTCAAAACAGTTTACATATACATAATCGTTTCCAATGCCGTGCATTTTCGTGAATTTCATAATAGTAGCCTCCTCTTGTTTCTGAATATTATACTTGTTTTTTCTGTTGGAGCACAAGACCCACATGAAAAAAACACGCAGGTTTTTTCCATTTGTTGCCTTTAATAGTATAGTATATTGGACAATTGTTATCGAAAAGTGAATTTTCCCTGTGAAATTCCCATAAATTACAGGTGGATTTTCGGATTTATGGGTTTTATATGCTTGCATTTTGTCAGAAACATGGTATCATAAAACAAAGTAATATGCATGGAGATGTATAATTATGCTGTACATTACGAATTGGACTGACACAAGTAGAGAGACAGTTAACGTAAAGTACATAGAATTCAGGAGGAAGAAAAAATGAAGAGAAAATTTATGGCACTTGCACTTGCAGCAGCTATGACAGTTTCTATGACATCCGCTGTTTTTGCAGCAGATGAGATCAAGAGCGCAGATGATCTGGAGGGTAAGAAGATCGGTGTTCAGCTTGGAACAACCGGTGATGCAGACGCTACAGAGGTTAAAGACGCAACAGTAGAGAGATACAACAAAGGTAATGACGCTGTTATGGCTCTGAAACAGGGTAAGATTGACTGCGTAGTGATCGACAGCGAGCCTGCCAAGAAATTTGTTGAGAAAAACGATGATCTTGAGATCGTTGAGGATATTTTTGATAAAGAGGAGTATGCAATCTGTCTTTCCAAAGATAATGCAGACCTTACCAAAGAGTTCAACGAAGCGCTGAAGGAGCTGAAGGATGACGGAACTCTGGATTCCATCAGAGATAACTACATCGGTGATGATGCAGGTAAGACACCGTATGAGACTCCTAAGGATGCAGATCACTCCAAGGGAACTCTTACCATGGCAACAAACGCAACCTTCCAGCCATACGAATACTATGACGGAGATAAGATCGTAGGTATTGATGTTGATATCGCTCAGGCTGTCTGCGACAAGCTTGGATATGAGCTGAAGGTCGAGGATATGGAGTTTGATGCGATCGTAAATTCTGTTAAATCCGGAAAAGCTGATTTCGGTGCTGCAGGAATGACAGTAACAGAGGATCGTAAAAAGAGCGTTGATTTCACTGATCCGTACACAACTGCAGAGCAGGTTGTTATTGTAAAGAAATAATTTTGCACAGAGAAATCAGAGGATTCTGAACGGATAAGCTGAGAAACAGATATTCGTTGCAGGGTTCAGTAGCGAATGATCAGGTTCCGGATATCCGGGTATGTTTTCCGGATTTCGGAACCTGTAGTTTTGGAAAGGGTGGAAATTTTGAGTCTTATTGAACAGTTTCAGTTTAACTTTCTGGACGACAATCGCTGGCAGTTCATTTTGTCCGGTCTGAAAAATACCATCATCATTACTTTTTTTGCTGTACTTCTTGGTATTTTTCTGGGATTTGTCATTGCTATTGTCCGTTCTACACATGATAAGACAGGTAAGCTTAAGATCCTTAATGTGATCTGTCGTGTTTATCTGACTGTGATCCGTGGCACCCCAACGATGGTACAGCTGCTGATCGTATTTTATGTTATTTTTGCAACCATAGATCCGGGTAAGATAGTTGTTGCCATTATCGCCTTTGGTATGAACTCTGCTGCATACGTGGCTGAGATCGTCCGTTCCGGTATCATGTCTATTGATCAGGGACAGTTTGAGGCAGGACGGAGCCTGGGTCTTAACTATACACAGACTATGATCAAGATCATTCTTCCGCAGGCGGTCAAGAACATCCTGCCGGCCCTTGGAAACGAGCTGATCGTACTTTTGAAGGAGACATCCATCAGTGGTTATATCGGACTTATGGATCTGACCCGTGGCGGAGACATTATCCGAAGCCAGACCTACAGTGCACTGTTCCCGCTGCTGGTAGTAGCTGCGATCTATCTTGTGATCGTTTGCTTCCTTACCTATCTGGTAGGAAGACTTGAAAGGAGGCTGAGAACCAATGAGCGTAAGTAATGAAGTGCTTCTGGATGTACAGGGACTTGAAAAGGCCTATGGCGGCAATCAGGTTCTCAACGGGATCACCACACAGATCCGCAGAGGTGAAGTAGTAGCCATTATCGGACCATCCGGCTGTGGTAAATCTACATTCCTCCGTTCCCTGAATCTCCTTGAGGAGCCGACCGGGGGAAAAATCCTCTTTGAGGGAACCGATATCACAGATTCCAAGGTGGATATCAACCGTCATCGTCAGAAGATCGGAATGGTATTCCAGCAGTTTAATCTTTTTCCACATAAGACAGTAAAAGAGAACATTATGCTCGCACCTGTGACTCTGAATCTTATGAGTAAGGAAGAGGCTGAAAAAACGGCACTGGAGCTTCTGGAGCGAGTAGGTCTTCCGGATAAGGCAGATTCCTATCCGGACATGCTTTCCGGCGGTCAGAAGCAGCGTATCGCCATTGCAAGATCTCTTGCCATGAACCCGGACGTGATGCTGTTTGATGAGCCTACATCTGCTCTTGATCCGGAGATGGTAGGAGAGGTCCTGGAACTGATGCAGGAGCTTGCAAGATCCGGCATGACCATGGTTGTGGTAACTCATGAGATGGGCTTTGCCCGCGAGGTGGCAACCAGAGTCCTCTTCATTGATGAAGGAAAGATCCAGGAAGAAAATTCTCCTAAGGAATTCTTTGCAAATCCAAAGAATAAAAGACTTCGAGAGTTTCTTTCAAAGACATTATAATGACATTATAAATATAAGAATATTAAAAACGGATGCTTTATCCTCCTGTGGAAATGCTGCAGGAGATAAAGCATCCGTTTTTTGTAGTGCTAGTTGCAAAAAAATCTTTTTTCTTTCCGCTGCTCAGTGGATTTCTTCACCGGCAGTTTTTTGTGCGGCTTTTATTTCGTTGTAACAGTATTTGATGATAGATTTTCTGGTTATGATCCCGATGAAGGAGCCCTGGTCATCTACCACCGGTACGAAGTTCTGATTAATGGCGCGATCCAGGAGATCTTCCATATTGGAATCTGCATGGACCGGTTTGTAGGTGGCACGGCGTGGAATCGCCATGATCGGGATTCCCTCTGTTTCCTTGATGTCGTGGATATCTGCACGGCGCATGCCCCAGAGGAGATCTCCCTCTGAGATGGTGCCGAGATATTTGCCGTCCATGGTGAGGATAGGAATGCAGGAGTACTTGCGGTGCTCCATTTTTTCGAGGGTCTGGCGAAGAGTTTCATCCTCAAAGATGTAGGCTACTTCGCTTTTGGGAATCAGAAAAAACAGAATGTTCACGTTATTACCTCATTTCCGCGAAAATTATAAATAAATCTGTAGGCTGTTTTAGAGAAGCTGAAGTCCGTGTGTCTCTGCAGCATCTGTGATCTCCTTCGGCCAGAGAGAGACATGTACTTCTCCGATGTGTGCTTTACGAAGGAAGAACATACAGATCCTGGACTGTCCGATACCACCACCGATGGTGTACGGAAGCTCTTTGTTCAGGATGGCCTTCTGGAATGGAAGCTCTCTTCGGTCATCACAGCCTGCTTCGGTAAGCTGGCGGTCAAGTGCGTCCTCGTCAACACGGATTCCCATTGAGGAAAGCTCAAGGGCAATGTCAAGTACCGGATAGTATACGAGGATATCACCGTTCAGTTCCCAGTCATCATAGTCCGGGGCACGTCCGTCGTGGCGCTCGCCGTTGGTGAGGGTTTTGCCGACTTTCATAAGGAAGACAGCGCCCTTTTCACGGGTGATCCGATATTCACGTTCCTTCGGTGTGCAGTCCGGATACATGTCAAGAAGTTCCTGAGTTGTGATAAAGAAGATATCCTTCGGAAGGATCTCCTCGATGTAGTCATACTGTACAGCCATGTATTTCTCAGTTTTACGAAGGACACTGTAAATGGTGCGTACGGTTTCCTTGAGAGTCTCTATGGAACGCTCTTCTTTGGAGATGATCTTTTCCCAGTCCCACTGGTCTACGTAAACAGAGTGGATATTGTCCAGATCTTCATCCCGGCGGATGGCTACCATATCTGTGTAAAGACCCTCTCCGTGAGAAAATCCGTATTTTTTCAGTGCGTAGCGTTTCCATTTGGCAAGGGAGTGTACGATCTCGGCGTTGCTTCCTTCGATAGCCTTGATATCAAAGCTTACCGGGCGCTCTACACCATTAAGGTTGTCGTTAAGGCCGGATTCCGGTGCTACAAATGTTGGAGCGGATACTCGAAGAAGGTTCAGCTTCTGTGAGAGTGTCTGCTGGAAGAAATCTTTTACTGTTTTGATCGCAATCTGTGTGTCATGGAGGTTCAGGTCTGCATGATAGGTTGCGGGGATTGTGATTGTATTCATTATCGGCTCCTCCTGATGATTTTTAGGCTTATTGCTCTGTGGGGTATTATAGCAGAAAATGGGTGGAGTGGCAATATAATGAGAGGGGAAGTCTTTTGGGGTATCGTAGAAAAATGCTGGGTATTAAATGCCTGGTGTGATATACTGAAAAAAGAATGCTTATGTTTACGACGGAAATATAAATATCCGTTTTGACGGATAGAATGGAGGGAGCTTATGGCAGGTCAAAGGTGTCAGGTTTGTGGGGGTAAGGTTGTAAATGGCAGGTGTTCATTATGTGGGATGCCTTACAGAAATGATGAGGTGTTATATCATTTGAATGAGCCCCGGGAGATACATTATAAACATGCTTCCGCCAAAGTGCGGGATATGATGCGGCAGTATGGACAGGATGCTGATCAAACAACACAACATAACGGAAACGTAAACCGGAATACGAACGCAAACCGGAATACAAATATAAATCGGAATACGAATGCAAGCCGCAATACCGATTTGAATCGGAATCTAACCAGAAGCCGGAATGCAGGTGCAGCAGCCGGACGTAAGACTGCAGCGGCAGTTAATACCAGGAATAAAACAACGGTGGGCAGAAATCGTGCAGAAGTTTTAGAACAGGGAAAAAAACAGCAAAAAAAAGATCAGAAAAGCAGCGGGGCAGGCTGGATCATATGGTTTATAGTGACACTGGCCATTCTGCTTCCAAAATTATGGGATTTTCTTGTAGACTGGATCGGAACAAATTTGTGAGAATATTTCTGCAGTGAGATCAGGCAGTGCTAAGTGTCTGTATTTTCGTGTATACAGAAATATCCCTTTTCTTTTCTCCTCAGCTGTGTTATACTCATGCCTAGCACAACATATAGATGAAAAACAATATATAGAAGATATAGGTACTATATATAGTATTTTGCACAGCGACTTATATATAGCACAGGGAGGGATGAGCAATGTTATATGTGATCAAGAAAGACGGGACAAGAGAGGAGTTTAATCCGCAGAAGATCGTGGCTGCCGTGAACAAATCCGCAGAGCGTATTCTTTATACTTTTTCAGACGAGGAGAAGGATTTTATCTGCCGTTTTGCCCAGGAGCATGCGGATTCCCTTGGAAAGAATGAGATCGAGATCCAGGAGATGCACAACATCGTAGAGGGGGCTCTGGAGCGTGTGAATCCGGCAGTTGCCAAGAGCTACCGTGATTATCGGAATTACAAGCTGGATTTTATCCATATGATGGATGATGTCTATACCAAGAGTCAGGCGATCCGTTATATCGGTGATAAAAGTAATGCCAATACAGACAGCGCCCTTGTTGCCACGAAACGAAGCCTGATCTTTAATGAGCTGAACAAGGAACTCTATCGGAAGTTTTTTATGAACCGTAATGAGCTTCAGGCATGTAAGGACGGCTACATTTATATTCATGACCAGTCTGCACGTCTGGATACCATGAATTGCTGTCTGTTCGATGTGGCAGCTGTTTTAAGTGGCGGTTTTGAGATGGGCAATGTCTGGTATAACGAGCCGAAGACTCTGGATACAGCCTTTGATGTTATGGGGGATATCATTCTCAGTACAGCAGCACAGCAGTATGGTGGCTTTACAGTGCCGGAGGTTGATAAGATCCTGGCACCGTATGCGAAGAAGAGCTATGATAAATATATTTCTGAATTTATGAAATACTCGGATGAGAGCTGGAGTGGCCGTGAGGAGAGAGCTATTGAGTATGCTCTTGATAAGGTCCGCAGGGATTATGACCAGGGCTGGCAGGGAATTGAGTACAAGCTGAATACCGTCGGTTCTTCCAGAGGTGATTATCCGTTTGTTACGGTGACACTTGGTCTCGGAACCGAGCAGTTTGAGAAGATGTGTACGATTTCCCTTCTTGAGGTCCATCAGGGAGGACAGGGTAAGGCCGGACACAAGAAACCGGTACTTTTCCCGAAAATCGTATTCCTTTATGACAAAGAGATCCATGGTCCCGGAAAGTGCTGTGAGGATATTTTTGAGGCTGGTGTGGAGTGTTCCTCCAAAACCATGTATCCGGACTGGCTGTCTATGTCCGGCGCAGGCTATATTTCCAGTATGTACAGGAAATACAAGAAGGTCATCAGCCCGATGGGATGCCGTGCTTTCTTAAGTCCGTGGTATGAGCGTGGCGGTATGGAGCCGGCGGATGAGAATGATACGCCTGTTTTTGTGGGACGTTTTAACATTGGTGCGGTAAGCCTTCATCTTCCGATGATCCTTGCAAAGGCTAGAGCGGAGAGCAGAGATTTCTATGAGGTTCTGGATTTCTATCTGGAAATGATCCGTAACCTGCATATCCGCACTTACGAATATCTGGGACAGATGCGTGCATCCACCAACCCGCTTGCATACTGTGAAGGCGGTTTCTACGGCGGACATCTGAAACCGAATGAAAAGATTGGCAAGATCCTGAAGCCTATGACAGCTTCCTTCGGTATCACAGCGTTAAATGAGCTTCAGGAGCTTTACAATGGCAAATCCATTGCCGAGGATGGGGCGTTTGCTCTGGAGGTTCTGAAATATATCAATGACAAGGTAAATCAGTACAAGAAGGAAGATGGTTATCTTTATGCGATCTACGGAACACCGGCAGAGAGTCTTTGTGGACTGCAGGTAGAGCAGTTCCGTAAGATGTATGGAATCATTGAGGGCGTTTCTGACAGACCATATGTGAGCAACAGCTTCCACTGCCATGTAACAGAGGATGTAACTCCGATCGAGAAACAGGATCTGGAGGGACGTTTCTGGGAACTCTGCAATGGAGGTAAGATTCAGTATGTACGTTATCCGATCGGCTACAATAAGGAAGCTATCCGTACACTGATCCGCAGAGCCATGGATCTGGGATATTATGAGGGAGTGAACCTTTCTCTTGCATACTGTGACGATTGTGGTCATGAGGAACTGGAGATGGATGTATGCCCTGTCTGCGGTTCCAGAAACCTGACCAAGATCGACCGTATGAACGGATATCTTTCCTACAGCCGTGTCCATGGAGATACCCGCCTGAATGCGGCGAAGATGGCTGAGATCGCTGAGCGAAAATCTATGTAAATACTGGCTGCCCGATCAACTGTGGAACAGTGATCGGATGTGGAGCCAGACAGTAAAAAAAATATCCCGCAGAGCTGCCGGTAAGACCAGCAGCCGTCTGCGGGATATTTTTATGTAAAGTGAAGTTTTATAGTTCACTTTGTATTCTGAGTCCGTAAAATGATCATTTAATGATAGTTCCGGTCTTCTCACGGTAGCCGTCTTTTGCATGGGCCATGTCTGTGATGATGGTACGGCGTCCGGTTCCCTTCTCCACGAAGGAAACACCTGCTTCGATCTTAGGAAGCATGGAGCCTGCCGCAAACTGTTTGCCGGCAATATATTTCTTGGCATCTTCTGTGGAAATAGTATCCAGATAAGATTCGTGATCCGTATTATGGTCAAGGCTTACTTTCTCGACGCTTGTAAGGATCATCAGAGTATCAGCGTTCAGTTCTTCTGCAAGAAGTCCTGCTGCCAGGTCTTTCTCGATGATGGCGCTGGCACCATTCAGCTGAGTTCCCTGCTCAAGAACCGGGATTCCGCCGCCGCCTGCGGCAATGACGATCTGCTCTGCTGCAGAGAGGACCTTTACGGTTTCAATCTCTACGATCTTCTGTGGCTTCGGTGCTGCAAGGATACGTCTGTACTGGCCCTCGCCCACCTTTGTGACAAAGTTTCCTTTTTCTTCTTCAGCCTCGGCCTCTTCTGCGTTAAGAACACGTCCAATGATCTTCTCCGGCTCTGCAAATGCTTCATCGTATGGATCGATGACAACCTGTGTCAGAACTGTGCTGACCGGTTTGTAGATCCCTCTGGAGATAAGCTCAGCACGGATGGCGTTCTGAAGGTCATAGCCGATATAACCCTGGCTCATGGCGGAACATACGGACATTGGTGCAAATGTATAATCAGGATGTGCCTTACCGAATTCATTCATTGCGGTGTGGATCATCCCTACCTGCGGACCGTTGCTGTGGGAGATCACTACGCGGGTTCCCTCCTCTACCAGATCTGCGATTACCTTCGCTGCGAGTTTTGTAGCTGTTTTTTGCTCTGGAAGTGTGGTGCCAAGTGCCCGGTGGCCTAATGCAACTACTACGGTTTTTTCGCTCATAGGAAATACCTCGTTTCTCTTAAAAATTGGAATGAAATCAGTTACTGTATTCAGTAACGAGTACATCGAAAACGATGCACGAGTATTATATTTTATTATAAAAGACCTATGTGGGAAATGCAATAGAAAATCGAGTGTTTTCCGAGACAGGAAAAACCGCCTGATCCAGTCAGACGGTTTGATTCCTACTATTTTTTGAGGGGGGAGATAGAGAGTGGTTTTTCATCTATCCAACACCTATTATATAGAGAAAATATGTTTAAAATATGTCGTTAATCTAAAAGAAATGGAAAATTTATAAAGAAAGTTTAAACAAACTTTATAATTTTTATATCCGGTTGCGCATGGTCTGAAAATGTGATACATTGAAAAAGTCTTGATCCTGCATTCTGCGGGATCTGTTCACGCATCGTTTCGATGCAGAAATCCATTTTATTTTATCGAAAAAAATATTGATCATGCACCATTTGTCGGGGAGGGATGCCTTTGTCTGTGGAAAAGTAAGCTTCTGTAAAAAAAAACATGTGTATAAGAAATGCCAGATCAGGCAGAAATGAGGAAGAGCCATGAAAAACAGAATATGGAAACAGATGAAGAAAGCCGGAATTGTGACAGTGCTGGCAGGAGCCATGCTGGGAGGAACAATAGAACCGGAGCTGACTCTGGGAGCAGATTTTTTGCCGGGACAGGCACCGTTTATCGATCAGAGTGTGTTCTGGAAAGACATAGAATCCGGACAGGCGGAGCTTGGGATCCGGATTCGCGGCCTGAATGAATGGCTGTCCGGGAGAAGGTTTTCGGAGGATAAGGAGAAAAATGAGAAGTGGGACGATGAACTTCAGAAGATTGAAGATCCATCGGTGGAACAGGAAAAGGAGCCAGAACAGGAGCTGCCAGAGGATGACTTGCAGCAGGAAGAAGAGCCAGAGCAGGAGCTGCCGGAGGATGATTGGCAGCAGGAAAAGGAGCCAGAGCAGGAGCTGCCGGAGGATGACTTGCAGCAGGAAGAGAAGGCAAAACAGGAATTGCCGGTGGATAAGGTTGTGGAAGGAATCGGAATAGAAATGGAGGAAGGATATGAGCACGTGGAGCAGCTGGCATCCGGGGAAACAGTACAGCCGGAGGATGAAGAGCAGGAGAAAACGGGTCCGCTCACACCGGAAGGAACGTCGCCCGGAGGGGAAAATGTAGGGAATGAAGAGGAAGGTGAGTCTGAGGAGACGCAAAAGCTGACGCTGGTCACGTATATTTCTGAATATTTTGTTCCGGAAACGGATTCTGTCCCGAAAAATATGGCTGCGCAGCAGATTTCTGTAAGGAGCCAGAGCGGTGAAGCTACAGAGATCACAAAGCTGGAAAGCGTGCTGAACGTGGAGCAGAACGGGCAGGATGAGATCTTTTTCCGTATCCCGCTGATTCTGCGGCAGGAATACCGTTTTCCGGCAGAGAAAAGCAGTTATCCTGTGACTCAGGAGGAACCGCTTCAGAAGGACTGTACCGGTGCGGGAACCTTTCTCATGACAGAAGAAAACGGGGAAGAGCTGGTGATCGCAGAGGGAATCTCGCCTATGCTGGACGTGGAGGCTGCTGAGGCTGATATGGAATTGTCGGTAATTGCACAGAATGAAAAAATGAAAGCAGGGCAGACCATCCGTTATCAGGTGGAGATCACTAATATCGGAAAGCTGGATCTTGCAGATATCCGTCTGACCAGCAGCCTTTCATGCCCTAAGATCCGGCAGCTGTGGGAAGATGCAGAAGGCCTTCTAACAGAAGGGGCTGTGGCGGAATTTGCGGAATTAAAAGCCGGAGAGAGCAGAAGCTTTTATGTACAGGCGCCGCTTCTGGATGAACAGGAAAAAGATCTGGAGCACCAGGTGGAAGCAGAGGCCAGGGTGAAGGACAGAGCGGATGAAGTGATCCGGAAGAACGCCTCCACTATAAATGGTCTGGAGGCACTGAAGGCGGATCTTTCTGTAAAGAAAACTGCAGACAAAGAAACCGCTGCACCGGGTGAGACTGTGACCTATCAGATCTGTATCGTGAATACCGGTGAAAAAACGCTTCATTCGGTTGTGGGAACGGAGCGCTTTCAGGCAGCAGGGATCCATGCACAGTTTCTGGAGCAGGAAGGTGTAACGCTCAACAGCAGCCGTACAAAGGCAATGATCCAACAGATCCCGCCGGGAGAGGCAGTTTCTCTTCAGGCTGTGGTGAAGATCCCGGGAAAAACAGCGGATCAGAAGCTTTTTAACCAGGTGACGGTCACAAGCCAGGAAACCGGAGAGCGATTGATGGAGGCCTCCGCTTCTGTCATGGTAAAAGGAGAGGTGGCTATTACGCCGGAAGAAGGGCTGCCTTTGCAGGGAGATGACCAGGGTCCGGCTTCCGGTCAGATACAGATGGCAAGAACTGCGTCCACACATCCGAAGACCGGAGATGATACCAGGAGGGATTTGTGGACGCTTCTGGCAGTGACAGCTTTGGTGACTGTGCTGGGCAGCATCTGGCTCCGGAAAAAATATGCGGATATTTATGGAAAAAGCTGATGTTACTAAGAACGGAGTGAACAGTAACAAGCTGATATTTTACAAGGCGGCCGTACCTCAAAGAAACGTTGAAAACAGGGGGGAGGTGTGCTATTCTATATGGTATGTACAGAAAATAAGAACAGTATATTTCCCGCCTCCGGTGTGCTGCCCGTCAGACCGGAAAAAGGGAAGATGGAGGAGAAAAATGAATCTTTTATCCTTATTGGAACATCTTGAATACAAATGCCTTCAGGGAAGTACAGAGCAGGAGGTTTCTTCTGTTGTATATGATTCCCGCAAAGTAGAAGAAGGGAGCCTTTTTATCTGCATCAGAGGTGCGGTCGTGGATGGACATAAATTTATACCTGATGTTGTGGCAAAGGGTGCGAAGACACTCATCGTGGAAGAAGCGGTGGAGGCACCGGAGGATGTGACAGTGATCCAGGTAGAGGATACCCGTTACGCCATGGCCTTTATTTCAGCAGCATGGTTCGGACATCCGGCAGAAAAGCTCAAAACCATCGGTATCACCGGAACCAAAGGAAAAACAACTACAACCTATATGGTGAAATCAATCCTTGAGAATGCCGGATATAAGGTTGGTCTGATCGGAACCATCGAGGCTGTTATCGGGGAGAAGCATATCCCGGCAGCCAACACGACACCGGAATCCTATATGGTACAGAAATATTTTCATGATATGGTAGAAGCAGGCTGCGATGCGGTCGTTATGGAGGTTTCCTCACAGGGACTGATGCTTCACAGAACCCAGGGATTTGTGTTTGATTTTGGAATTTTCACAAATATTGAACCAGATCATATCGGACCGAATGAGCACAAGGACTTTGATGATTATCTGCACTGCAAATCCATGCTTCTCAAACAGTGTAAGGTTGGTATCGTAAATCGTGACGATGAACACTTTGACCGCATTATCGAAGGCCACACCTGTAAACTTGAAACCTATGGATTTTCCGAAAAAGCAGATCTCCGTGCAGAGGACGCCAGACTCGTTGGAAGAAAGGGCTATCTGGGAATTTCCTATCATGTTAAGGGACTTATGGATTTTCCTGTGGAGATCGATATTCCAGGTAAGTTCAGCATTTACAATTCTCTGACTGCCATTGCCATCTGCCGTCATTTTAAGGTATCCGAGGAGAATATCATCAAAGCTCTGAAGGTGGCCAGGGTCAAAGGCCGTATTGAGATGATCAAGGTATCTGACGAATTCACACTGATGATCGATTACGCACATAATGCCATGGCGCTGGAGAGCCTTCTCGGAACACTGAAGGAATATGATCCACACAGACTGGTATGCCTGTTTGGCTGTGGCGGAAACCGTTCCAAGCTGCGCCGTTATGAGATGGGTGAGGTTTCAGGAAAGATGGCAGATCTGACCATCATTACTTCAGATAATCCGCGAGATGAGGATCCACAGGCCATCATCGATGATATCAAGATCGGAATGGCAAAAACAGATGGAAAATATGTAGAGATCCCGGATCGTAAAGAGGCGATCGCCTACGCGATCCATCACGGTGAGCCGGGAGATATCATCGTCCTTGCCGGAAAGGGCCATGAGGATTATCAGGAGATCAAGGGTAAGAAATATCCCATGGATGAGCGTGTACTGATCCGGGAGATCCTGGAAGAAGATCAGAAAGCGTAAATGGATGATCTATGCAGATGTGATCATTGATATTTCTCATGAAAAGCTGGACCGGGATTTTCAGTATCGTGTACCTGAGGAGCTGGTGCAGGCAATAAAACCCGGAGTTGTGGTCACAGTGCCCTTCGGAAAGGGAAATACCCTTCGGAAAGGCTATGTGACCGGGATCTCCGGAACGGCAAAATATGATGCGTCAAAGCTCAAGGAGATCCGGGGAGTGTCCACAGACAGTGAGACAACAGAATCCCGGCTGATCGCACTTGCGGCCTGGATGAAGGAGACCTATGGCTCCACCATGATCCAGGCACTGAAAACAGTTCTGCCTGTAAAAGACAAGGTCCGTGCAAAAGAGAAAAGACTGATCCTTTTTACAGGGAAAAAGGAAGAGGGGCAGGCACTTCTTGGCAAGCTGGAAGGCAGCCGCTTTAAAGCACGTGAGCGGTTCCTTCGGGCAATCCTGGAGGCCGGGAGTCTGGATTATACCTATGCCTCCAAAGAGCTTGGAGCCGGCATTTCCGTTCTTGATTTTTTTGAGAAAAAAGGTCTGATAACTATTGAAAGTCAGGAAATGTATCGCATTCCCGAGGGGCTCGGCCTGGTGAAGGAGAACATGGAACTGAGTCTGAACCAGGAACAGCTTTTGGCGGCAGAGCAGATCTTTCGGGAATGGCAGGAGCCGGACCCAAGGCCTGCACTTCTTTTCGGAGTGACCGGAAGCGGAAAGACCCAGGTTTATATGCGCCTGATCCAGAAGGTACTGGAGGAGGGAAAACAGGCGATCGTGCTGATTCCTGAGATCGCGCTTACTTATCAGACAGTCAGGCGCTTTTATGCCATGTTCGGAGATAAGGTTTCGGTTCTGAACTCCAGACTTTCCCAGGGAGAACGTTATGATCAGTTCAAAAGAGCAAAACGTGGTGAGATCCAGGTGATGGTAGGACCCAGATCCGCACTGTTCACACCGTTTTCAGATCTGGGACTGATCGTTATCGACGAAGAGCATGAACCCACCTACAAAAGTGAGAATACGCCAAGGTACCATGCACGTGAGACTGCCATTGAGAGGGCACGAATGGAACATGCCCGTGTGGTCATGGGATCAGCCACTCCGTCATTGGAAGCCTACAGTCATGCCTGTGACGGAGAATATCTTCTGGTAAAGTTAAACGCACGTTATGAGGAAAGGCCTCTTCCACAGGTATCAATCGTGGATCTTCGGGAAGAATTAAAGAAAGGAAACCGCTCGGTACTGAGTCTGGAGCTGAAGAGGGATCTGGAGCAGGTCCTTGAAAGAAGAGAACAGGCCATGCTGTTTCTGAACCGGAGAGGATATGCGGGCTTTGTTTCCTGCAGAGCCTGCGGTCACGTTATGAAATGTCCCCACTGTGATGTATCTCTAAGTGAACACAATGGCAATCGTCTGATCTGTCATTATTGCGGCTATGAGACTGTGAAACCGGAAATCTGTCCGTCTTGTGGTTCACCGCACATTGGTGGATTTAAGGCAGGAACCCAGCAGATCGAGAAGGTCATTGAAAAAGAATTCCCGAAAGCCAGGGTACTTCGAATGGATTTTGATACCACAAGGACCAAGGACAGCTATGAGAAGATCCTGGCTTCTTTTGCAAAGCATGAGGCAGATATTCTGGTGGGGACCCAGATGATCGTCAAGGGACATGATTTTCCGAATGTGACTCTGGTAGGAGTGATCGCAGCAGATCTTTCGCTGAATATGGATGACTATCACTGCGGGGAGCGTACATTCCAGCTTCTGACTCAGGCAGTTGGACGTTCCGGCAGAGGGAATCGGCCGGGGCAGGCGGTGATCCAGACATATCAGCCGGAGCATTACAGTATCCAGGCTGCGGCTATTCAGGATTATAAGAAATTTTATAAAGAAGAAATGGGGTATCGGATGCTTCTGGACTATCCGCCGGCAGCCCATATGATGACTGTTTTTGGCGCTTGCCAGGATGAAGAACTTCTGAAAAATGCCATGTATTATATAGAAGTTTTTATCCGCAGGGTAAGTCCGAAGGAAGAGCTTCACATGATTGGACCTGCAGCTGCATCGGTAGGTAAGGTAAAGGATGTTTATCGTCAGGTGATCCATCTGAAGCACAGGGATATCTGCTTTCTCACAGCAGTCAGAGAGAAGCTGGAGAAATATATAGAGATAAATTCCGGATTCCGGAAAATATACATTCAATTTGATATGAATTAAAGGAGAAGAAAAATGGCACTTAGAACAATCCGTGTACAGGGGGATTCTGTACTGACAAAAAAATCCCGGACAGTAGACAAAATGACACCGAGGATCGGGGAACTGATCACAGATATGCTGGATACCATGTATGATGCAATGGGTGTTGGCCTCGCTGCACCACAGGTAGGAATCCTGAAACGTATCGTTGTTATCGATGTAGGTGAGGGCCCGATCGTGCTGATCAATCCGGAGATCCTTGAGACAAGCGGCGAGCAGACCGGTGACGAGGGATGCCTGAGCGTTCCGGGAATGGCAGGACAGGTAACACGTCCGAACTATGTGAAGGTAAAAGCACTTGATGTAAATATGAACGAACAGATCTACGAGGGAGAGGGCCTTCTGGCAAGAGCGTTCTGTCATGAGATTGACCATCTGGATGGAAAAATGTATACAGAACTTGTGGAGGGAGAACTTCACAAGGTAACTTATGATGAAGAAGACTAAAGGCGGGATACTATGAAGATTATTTATATGGGAACTCCGGACTTTGCGGTGGCGCCTCTTGTAGCACTGGCAGAGAACGGATATGAAGTGGAGGCTGTGATCACACAGCCGGACAAACCGAAGGGCAGAGGCAAAACTATGATGCCTACTCCTGTAAAAGAAGAAGCACTGAAACACGGGATCCCGGTACTGCAGCCGGTGAAGGTAAGAGATCCTGAATTTGTGGAAGAACTGAAAAATCTTGCACCGGACATCATCATTGTTGCGGCATTCGGGCAGATCATTCCAAAGAGCATCCTGGATATGCCGAGATTCGGATGTATCAATATCCATGCGTCTCTGCTTCCTAAATATCGTGGAGCTGCACCGATCCAGCAGGCGGTGATCGACGGTGAAAAAGAATCCGGCGTTACCATTATGCAGATGGGAACCGGTCTGGATACCGGTGATATGATTTCCAGGATCGTGGTTCCGCTTGCCAAAGATGAGACAGGTGGAAGCTTGTTTGATAAGCTCGCACAGGCAGGTGCAGAGCTTCTGGTACAGACTTTACCGTCCATTTTTGACGGAACTGCAACCCGCGAGAAACAGCCGGAGGAGAGTCCAACACCATATGCTGCCATGATCTCCAAAAAAATGGGGCTTCTGGATTTCAGCAAAAATGCGGAAGAACTGGAGCGTCTGGTAAGAGGCCTTGATCCATGGCCAAGCGCTTTTACCTTTATCAATGGAAAAACATTGAAGGTCTGGAAGAGCTCTGTTCTGGAAAAACAGGCACAGGAAGCACCGGGAACTGTGATAGCCGCTGACAAAGGAGGAATCCAGGTAGCATGCGGCCAGAAGGTACTCGTGCTTCATGAAGTGCAGCTGGAAGGCAAAAAACGCATGGAAGCGGATGCGTTCCTTCGGGGATATCAGTTGAAACCAGGAGACATGTTCAGAGATTCCAGGGAGTGATGAGTTATGTACGGATATGGTTATTACGGATGGGGAATGGACCCCACGATTCTTTTGCTCGTGATCGGAATGCTTCTTTCTCTTGCGGCATCCGCGAAGCTGCGCAGTACCTTTGCAGTCTATAAAAAGGTCCGGAGTCATTCAGGTATCACCGGTGCGGAAGCTGCACAGAGGATCCTGAGAGCGGCTGGGATCACAGACGTACAGGTGGTTCCGATCCGCGGAAGTCTTACGGATCACTATGATCCGAGAACGAAAACGGTTTCCCTTTCAGAAGATATTTATGGAAGAAATTCTCTGGCGGCTGTGGGGGTGGCAGCACATGAATGTGGCCATGCGATCCAGGATGCGATCAATTATGCACCACTGAATATCCGTTCAGCCATTGTACCTGCCGCAAATATTGGTTCCCAGCTTTCATGGCCGCTGTTTATCGCAGGACTGATCTTTTCCATTGATCCGCTGGTAACTCTGGGAATTGTTTTGTTTTCACTGGCAGTACTGTTTCAGCTGGTGACACTTCCGGTTGAGATCAATGCGTCTTCCAGAGCGCTTAAAATGCTGGAAAGTACAGGTATCTTAGGTGCAGATGAAAAAAAGGGTGCAAGAAAAGTACTTACAGCGGCAGCGCTTACCTATGTAGCAGCTCTGGCGGCATCTATTCTGCAGCTTCTGAGACTGATTATCCTTGCAGGAGGTAGAGATCGTGATTAGCAGCGGAGTAAATACCAGAGAACTGATCCTTGAGATCCTGTTACAGATCGAGGAGGAGGGTGAGCACAGCCATATTGCGATCCGGAATGCGCTTTCCAAATATCAGTTTCTTCCGAAACAGGAACGTAGCTTTATTACAAGAGTATGTGAGGGAACCCTGGAATACCGGATCTATATTGATTATGTCATCGATTCTTTTTCAAAGGTTTCTGTAAACAAGATGAAACCGCAGATCCGTGAGATCCTGAGAAGTGCGGTATATCAGCTGAAATTTATGGACAGTGTTCCGGACAGTGCAGTATGCAATGAAGCGGTAAAGCTGGCACAGCGAAAAGGCTTTTATAATCTAAAGCCCTTTGTCAACGGGGTGCTCCGTACGATCGCAAGAGAGATCGGTGATCTGGAGCTTCCTTCCAGGGAAGAAAACGAAGTCCGTTATCTTTCTGTGAAATATTCCATGCCGGAATATCTGGTAGAAAAATGGAAAGCAGCCTACGGAGTGAAGACTACGGAGAAGATCCTGGAGGATTTTCTGACAGAAAGACCGATCACAGTACGGTGCCGTACTCATAAGGCGTCTCTGAGAGAGATCGTCACCAGTTTGAAGTCTCAGGGAGTGACAGTAGAACAGGCTCCTTATCTTCCCTATGCACTGAAGATTTCCGATTACAATCATATTTTGACACTTGAGACCTTCCTTCAGGGAAAGATCCTGGTGCAGGATGTAAGCTCTATGCTTGTAGCGGAAGCTGCAAGTCCGAAAAAAGGTGACCATATCATCGACATGTGCGCTGCACCAGGTGGAAAAAGCATCCATGCGGCAGACAAAATGGGGGATTACGGAAATGTGGATGCCAGAGATGTAAGTCAGTATAAGGCAGATCTTATCAAAGAAAACATCCACAGGACCGGAGTGATCAATGTGGAAGCCAGAGTTCAGGATGCAACGGTATATGATCCGGATTCCGAACAGGCTGCGGATATTGTGATCGCGGATGTACCGTGCTCCGGTTATGGAGTTATCGGCAAGAAACCGGAAATCAAATACCGGGCAACTCCGCAGAAACAGGAAGAGATCGTAATGCTCCAGAGAATGATCCTGGATAAGGCTGCAAAGTATGTGAAACCGGATGGAACGCTGATCTTCAGCACATGTACCATTGCCCGGGAAGAAAACGAAGAAAATGTATTATGGTTTTTAAAGAATTATCCGTACCGGCTGGAAAGCCTGGATCCGTATATTCCGGAGGAACTGCACTGTAAATCCACGAAGCTTGGCTATCTGCAGCTTCTGCCGGGAATACATAAGACAGATGGATTCTTTATTGCCAGATTCAGAAGGAAATAACAGAAAATGACAGATGTAAAATCCATGACCATGGAGGAATTGAAGGAATTCATGACAAAGATTGGTGAAAAGCCTTTCCGGGCGAAACAGATCTATGCATGGCTTCACCAGCAGCTGGTTACCTCCTGGGATGAAATGACAAATCTTTCCAAAAGCCTCAGGGAAAAGCTTTCGGCTTATCCGATCACAGCACTGACCCAGGCAGATGTAAGGATCTCAAAAATTGACGGAACCAGAAAATATCTGTTCCAGCTGGAAGATGGAAATGTGATCGAGAGTGTTCTCATGCGGTATCACCACGGAAATTCTGTGTGCATTTCTTCTCAGGTGGGCTGCCGTATGGGATGCAGATTCTGTGCATCTACCATCGGAGGACTGACCAGATGCCTGAAACCGTCCGAGATGCTGGATCAGATTTACCGTATCCAGGTAGATACCGGCGAACGTGTGGCCAATGTAGTTGTGATGGGAACCGGTGAGCCGATGGATAATTATGACAATCTTGTCCGTTTTGTCCGGATCCTTACCGACGAAAACGGTCTTGGGATCAGTCAGAGAAATGTGACGGTTTCTACCTGTGGGATCGTGCCGAAGATGTATGATCTGGCTGAAGAAAAGCTTCAGATCACTCTGGCACTTTCCCTTCATGCTCCAAATGATGAAAAACGACAGGAACTGATGCCAATCGCGAATAAGTATTCCATGGATGAGGTTCTGGATGCTTGCAGAAATTATTTTGACAAAACAGGCCGAAGGATTACCTTTGAGTACAGTCTTGTAGCCGGCGTCAACGATAGTGAAGAAGATGCGAGACAGCTGGCAGGCCGTATAAAAGGCATCAATTGCCATGTAAATCTGATTCCGGTCAATCCCATCAAGGAACGCTCCTATGTGAGGTCTACTCGACAGGCTGTGGAGAATTTCAAAATAAAACTTGAAAAATACGGAATTAATGTTACTATTAGAAGGGAAATGGGCAGCGATATCGACGGTGCCTGTGGACAGCTAAGAAAAAGTTACATGGAAAAAACAGAAAGCGAGAAGTGACATGAGGATATACTCAGCTACTGATGTAGGGCAGAAGCGGAAGATGAATCAGGATTACGTGTTTGCATCTGAAGGTCCGGTTGGAAATTTGCCTAATCTTTTCACAGTCGCGGACGGAATGGGCGGCCATAACGCCGGTGACTATGCATCCTCACATGCAGTACGGATCCTTGTGGATGAAATCCGTGAAGATGCGGATTACAATCCTGTGAAGGTTATTCGTCATGCGATCGAAGCTGCGAACACGGAGATCAGAAACCGTGCGCAGGAAGACGAAAACCTCCGGGGCATGGGAACCACTATGGTGGTGGCGACTATTGTAGATCAGTATGCCTATGTAGCCAATGTGGGTGACAGCCGTTTATATGTGATCCAGGACGGAATCCGCCAGGTCACCAGAGATCATTCCCTGGTACAGGAAATGGTGAGAATGGGCGAGATCAGCGAAGCGGAAGCACGGAATCATCCAGATAAGAACATCATTACAAGGGCACTTGGCGCGGAGAAAACGGTGGATGTGGATTTCTTTGATCTGAAACTTGAAAAAGGATGTACGATCCTGATGTGTTCAGACGGTCTCAGCAATATGGTTGAAGATGAGAAGATCCAGGAGATCATATCCGATCCGGAAGCAGATATTGATCAGAAGGGCAGTGCGCTCCTTCGGGAAGCAAATCAGAATGGTGGTAAGGATAATATTGCAGTCGTACTGGTAGAGCCATTCACGAATGAGGTGGAAGCATGTTGAAGACGGGAATGATCATAGCCGAGCGCTATGAGATCGTAGGAAAAATCGGAACTGGCGGAATGGCAGATGTCTATAAGGCTATGGACCATAAGCTGAACCGTTTTGTTGCAGTGAAGGTCCTGAAACCGGAGTTTCGGGAAGACACCACGTTTATAAAGAAATTCAGAAGTGAGGCCCAGGCGGCAGCTGGTCTTACACATCCGAATATCGTCAATGTATTTGACGTAGGAGATGACGGCGGTGTTTATTACATTGTTATGGAACTGATCGAGGGTATCACTCTGAAGGAATACATCTCCAAGAAGGGAAAGCTTTCCATTAAAGAGGCTACAAGTATCGCAATCCAGGTTTCTATGGGTCTGGAGGCGGCACACAGCCATGGTATCGTTCACAGAGATGTGAAACCCCAGAATATCATTATCTCCACAGATGGTAAAGTAAAGGTGACAGACTTTGGAATTGCCAGAGCTGCATCTTCCAATACGATCAGCTCCAATGTAATGGGATCTGTACATTACAGCTCACCTGAGCAGGTGAGAGGCGGATACAGCGATGAGAAGAGCGATATCTATTCTCTTGGAATCACACTGTATGAGATGGTCACAGGAAGAGTTCCTTTTGACGGAGATACCACTGTGGCGATCGCTATCAAGCATCTGCAGGAAGAGATGGTTCCGCCAAGTGTTTATACACCGGACCTTCCGTACAGTCTGGAGCAGATCATTCTGAAATGTACACAGAAAAGTGTAGATCGTCGTTACAGCCGTATGGAGGATGTGATCGCAGACCTGAAGCATTCTCTGATCGATCCCCAGGGTGATTTTGTAAAGCTTACTACAGTTGACAACGATGCCAAGACGGTTGTGATCTCAGAAGAAGAGCTTGGTGAGATCAAACATACACCGAAGCAGATCACAAAACCGGAGATCACCGCACTTGAGGAAGAAAAATACGACGATAACGATTACGATGATGCAGAGGAAGAATACAGACCGAGATCCGAGCATAGATCCGGAAAGAAAAAGAAGCATCATGGTTCCGGAAGAGGCCTGACGATTGCGGCACTGATCGGAGGTGCAGTCCTTCTGATCGTTCTTGTGGTAGTGCTTGGACGTGCCGCAGGACTGTTTGGAACCGGCAGCAGCGGAGCTGCAGACAGCAGCAAGGCAGAAGCGAAGCAGGAATCAACAGCTGACGGTCTGGCAACTGTTCCTGATCTTGTAGGCAAGACAGAGGAAGAGGCTAAAACACTTGCAAACGATGCACATCTGGGTGTCCAGATGGCCGGTGAGGAGGCATCCGATCAGGAAAAAGGCAGGATCTCCCGTCAGGAGACAGCTGCGGGAACACAGGTTGAAGCCAATACAACTGTGAAATACTGGGTAAGCACCGGAACAGCACAGGTTACGATCCCAGATCTGGATGGACGTACAGGAATCGATGCACAGCAGACTCTGGAAGATCTTGGACTTCAGGTAAATGTCCAGAAAGAATACAGTGACACAGATGACAACGGATATGCATTGGTAGATCCGGGATATGTTTACAATGTCGAGCCGGCAGCAGGTACTTCTGTGCAGGCAGGCTCTTCTGTAACACTGACAGTCAGTCGAGGGGTTGATTATGGCGATAATGCTGAGGTTCCGAGTGTTGTGGGAATGACCAAGGATGATGCGCTTACTACTTTAGGTAAATTTATTGATATCCAGATAACAGAACAGCAGAGTACAGAAGCTGCAGGTACAGTTATCGCACAGGATCCGGAAGCCTATGCGGCAGCAGACCCGGATCAGCCGATCAGCATTACCATCAGCTCCGGTGACAAGGCTCCATCCACAGACAGCGCAGCATCTGCAGATAGTACAGCATCTACAGACAGTACAGCATCTACAGACAGCACAGCATCTGCAGACAGCACAGCATCTGCGGACAGCACAGTATCCACAACTACATCTACAGCAGATGTCAATGCAAACACAGGCTGGAAATGTACACAGACACTGGATACCCCGTCCGGCTACAATGGAGGCGCAATCCGTCTGGAACTGATCCAGAACGTAAACGGTGAGCCTAAGGCATCCACTATCATTGATGGACAGAATATCAGCTTCCCGTATCAGCTTGATATCTCAGGTGCTGAGGGCGTTACCTCAGGAACTATCTATCTCTATGAAGAGATGGACGGAGATTATCAGCAGCTTGGAACCTACACGGTTACATTCAAGAAAGCTGAGTGATCATGCAGGGAAAGATAATCAAAGGTATTGCCGGATTCTACTACGTATATGCAGAAGACGGCAATACATATGAATGCAGAGCCAAGGGAATTTTCCGTAAGGATAAATTCAAGCCTCTGGTAGGTGACAATGTGGACATTACAGTTCTGGATGAAAAGGAACTGGAGGGAAGTGTGACGGAGATCCACAAGCGGAAGAATTCTCTGATCCGTCCGGCTGTGGCCAATGTAGATCAGGCACTGGTGATCTTTGCCATGGATAATCCGAAGCCGAACTTCATGCTTCTGGATCGTTTCCTCATTATGATGGAGAGGGAAGGTGTTCCGGCAGTCATCTGTTTTAACAAAAAAGATCTGGCAACAACGGAAGAGCTGGAATTTCTCTATGAAACATACCAGAGCTGCGGCTATCAGGTGATCCTGTCAAGTGCCCTGAAGGGAGAAGGACTCGACGAGATCGAAGAAGTGCTTCAGGGCAGGACAACTGTGGTTGCCGGCCCATCCGGCGTGGGAAAATCTTCTCTTACAAATTCCCTTCAGGAAGAAGTGGAGATGGAAACCGGTGAGATCAGCCGTAAGCTGAAACGGGGAAAACATACCACGCGCCATGCACAGATCATACCGGTGGCACAGGATACATTCCTTGTGGATACACCGGGATTTTCCTCCTTATATATTGAAAATATGGAGGAGCAGGAACTGAAGGATTACTTTCCGGAGTTCCGAAGATATGAAGGACAGTGCCGCTTTCAGGGGTGCCGTCACATACATGAACCGGGCTGCGCTGTTAAGGAAGCCCTTGAGAACAATGAGATCAGCAGACTCCGATATGAAGATTATCTGGAGCTGCACCAGGAATTAAAAGAGAAAAGGAGATACTGAGTCATGGAATACCGATTGTGCCCGTCGATCTTATCAGCAGATTTTAACAGACTGGGAGAACAGATCAAAATTCTGGAAAAGGAAGGCGTTGAATATCTGCATATTGATGTTATGGATGGAGATTTTGTTCCCAGCATTTCTTTTGGAATGCCGGTGATCAAATCGATCCGGAAAGAATCCAACATGTTTTTCGACGTACATTTGATGGTAACAGAACCGGAAAGATATATCCGCGATTTTGTAGAATGCGGAGCAGATTCCATTACTGTACATGCGGAGGCATGTGAGGATCTGGAGCGTACACTGGAGCAGATCAGGGCAGCAGGGGTAAAGGCGGCAGTTTCGATCAAGCCATCCACACCGGTAAATGACATCAGCCATCTTCTTGAAGATGTGGATATGGTGCTGATAATGACTGTTCAGCCAGGATTTGGCGGACAGAAATACATGGACGAATGCACGGAGAAGATCCAGGAGCTTCGTGAGCTTATTGATGAAGAAGAGCTGGATGTTGATATCCAGGTAGATGGTGGTATCAATGATGATACACTGGAGACGGTTATGCGTGCCGGTGCAAACCTCATGGTCGCAGGTTCCTGGGTATTTAAGGGCGATGTGGCAGCCAATGTAAGACACATTACAGAAAAAATCCACAATATCAAAAAAGAGCTGGACTGAAAATGATCGATACAATAATAATCAGCGGGGGCAATATCCAGAATGGTTTTGCCCTCGATTTTTTAAAAAAAAGAATAGAAGAAAGCCGAGGAGAGAAAATCACTCTTGTTGCTGCAGATAAGGGGATGGAATGGTTTATGAAAAACCGGGAATTTATTCCGGATCTTGCAATTGGGGATTTTGACAGTCTTTCCGAAGAAGGCCAAAAATATATGGAAAGCCTGAAGGGACTGGAGATCATCAGGCTGAAGCCAGAGAAGGATGATTCGGATACACAGTCTGCGGTAAACCAGATGATCCGCAAGGGTGCAAAGGATATCCTGATCCTGGGAGCTACCGGCACAAGGCTGGATCATGTGCTGGCGAATCTGGGACTGCTTTCCATGGGCAAGGAACAGGGCGTTCGTATTGCGATCGCAGATCAGTGGAATTATATCACACTTGCAGAAAGCGGAACCATACTGCACAGAGAGGAGCAGTTTGGAAAATATGTTTCATTCTTTACTGTGGGAGGTGATGTGACAGGCCTCACTCTGAGGGGATTTAAGTATCCGCTGAACGGATATCATCTGACAGTAGAAGACAGTGGCCTGACCGTCAGCAATGAGATTTCGGAAGAAACCGCAGAGATCCTGTATGAAAGCGGGCAGCTTCTGATGATCATGTCCAGGGACTGACAGTAACAATAATTGCCTCACAGTTGCGATTTCAGGCTGTGTATGGTAATATGGGACAGGAATGGCCTGAAAAACGGAAAGGCCTGTTTAAAGAGTATCTGAAAAATACTGTAAATAAATATATCGAAAGGACGTATATAGAGAGATGAAATTAGGAATCGTAGGTCTTCCTAACGTAGGAAAAAGTACATTATTTAATTCACTGACAAAAGCCGGAGCAGAATCCGCAAACTATCCGTTCTGTACTATCGACCCCAATGTGGGTGTTGTAACCGTTCCGGATGAGAGACTGAATCTTCTCGGAGATTTTTATAAATCAAAAAAAGTAACACCGGCAGTGATCGAATTCGTCGATATTGCAGGTCTTGTAAAAGGCGCATCTAAGGGAGAGGGACTTGGAAACCAGTTCCTTGCAAATATCCGTGAGGTAGATGCTATCGTTCACGTGGTACGCTGCTTTGAGGATTCCAATGTTGTTCATGTAGATGGAAGCATTGATCCGCTCCGCGATATCGAGACTATTAATCTGGAGCTTGTTTTCTCTGATCTTGAGATCCTCGAGAGAAGAATTGCCAAGGTTACCAAGACTGCACGTATGGATAAGGAAGCTGCCAAAGAGCTTGCATTCCTTGAAAAAGTAAAGGCGCATCTGGAAGAGGGACAGCTTGCCATTACTCTGGAAACAGAGAACGAAGATGAGGATGCATGGCTTGCAACTTATAATCTTCTTACTGCAAAACCGGTGATCTATGCGGCTAACGTTGCAGAGGATGATATTGCAGATGATGGGGCGAACAATCAGTATGTACAGGCAGTACGTGAATACGCTGCCAAACAGAACAGCGAGGTATTTGTGATCTGTGCGCAGATCGAGGAGGAAATCTCCGAGCTGGATGAGGATGAGAGAAAGATGTTCCTTGAGGATCTGGGACTGACAGAATCCGGCCTGGAGAAGCTGGTGCGCGCAAGCTATCACCTTCTTGGCCTTATGAGCTTCCTGACAGCCGGAGAGGATGAGACAAGAGCATGGACCATCAAGATCGGAACCAAGGCACCGCAGGCAGCAGGTAAGATCCACACAGACTTTGAACGTGGATTTATCAAAGCAGAGGTTGTGAATTATCAGGATCTTCTGGATTGCGGTTCCTATGCAGGTGCCAGAGAGAAGGGCCTTGTACGTATGGAAGGAAAAGAGTACGTTGTACAGGACGGAGATGTGATCTTATTCAGATTTAACGTGTGATCACCAACGTCTGTGAAATACCGGCTGTAAGCTGAAAAATTATAACAGGTGATTTTATGGATATGTCAATTCGGTTTCCCGGATTAAATCTGGTTTTGGATCATGTGCCGAGATCCTTTGAGATCTTTGGCTTTGAGATCACGATCTATGGCGTCC
>OLQL01000321.1_pt1 | contig 52998 bp, 44 predicted proteins | sample 1672971 | NCBI WGS metagenome assembly OLQL01 (sample SAMEA3136742, study PRJEB25190) | human gut metagenome | biome: human gut; feature: human-associated habitat; material: faeces | place: Austria | collected 2013
CCCTGCACCCCGGACTGCGCGCCGCAGGCGCGCAGGGTGCTCGGGAGACATGAAAGTTGGCCGGAGGGTTACCGCCGCTCGGCGACAGGCCTTGCGGCTCGCGGGTCGGGTCTGCGAAAAGCTGATTACTTATGCTTGATGGGGGTCAGCGGCAGCTGACCCAATGGCGACTGGATCATACATTTTTCTGTGCGAAGCACAGAAAAGAGTGGGATTGCAAAGGGGGAAACCCTTTGCTGCGGGGTTTGGGGGCGCATAGCCCCCAACGTCATCCCCCGGAAGGAGAAAGAACAATGCGCTGCGTGGTGCAGAGAGTGACGGAAGCCGCCGTTCGGATTGGCGGCGAGGTGGTGGGACAGGCGGGAAAGGGGTTCCTGCTGCTGATCGGCGTGGAGGCGGGCGACACCGCCGAGGACATGGACTATATTGCCCGGAAGGTGCCGAACCTGCGCATTTTTGAGGATGAGGACGGGAAGATGAACCGTTCCCTGCTGGACGTGGGCGGGGACATTCTGGCAGTGAGCCAGTTTACCCTGCTGGGCGACGCCCGGGGCGGACGGCGGCCCAGCTTTATCACGGCGGCGCGGCCCGAGACGGCGGACCCGATGTACGAGGCGCTGGTGGCCCGCTGGCGCGGCGAGGGCATCCATGTGGAAACGGGCCGCTTCGGTGCGGATATGAAGGTCAGTCTGGTGAACGACGGGCCGGTCACGATTCTGCTGGATTCCCGGAAAATCTTGTAATACTGCCATATTTCATACTGCAATAGAGAAGGAACGCGGTTTTTGCGCGTCCGAAGGAGAACGAAATGCCGAAGGTACAGATCGAACGGCTGACAGTGGGGGAAATTGATGAAAACTGCTATTTGGTGGTCGACCCGGAAACGGGCGAACTGCTGGTGATCGACCCGGGGGCGGAGGCGGAGCGTATTTTTGCCGCCATCGGCCGCCGGAAGCCTCGGGCGGTGCTGCTGACCCACGGCCATTTCGACCATATCGGCGCGGTGGACGCAGTTTGCGAAAAATATGGCGTTCCCGTCTATATTCACGAAGCGGACGCGATCAAGCTGACGGACACCGAGGCCAACACGGGGGCGAAGTTCGGCCATCCCGTGACCGTGCGGACGCAGCCCCGGCTGCTGCACGACGATGAGGAGCTGCATTTGGCCGGGATCGGTCTGAAGGTGCTTCACACGCCGGGCCACAGCAAGGGGAGCGTCTGCTATCTGCTGGAGGAAGGTCAGGGCATTTTGACAGGTGACACGCTGTTCAAGGGCGGATACGGCCGCTATGACTTTGCGGACGGCAGCTTCCACGAACTGAAGGAAAGCCTGCGGACGCTGTTTCACCTGACCCCCCAGATGACCGCGTGGCCGGGCCATGGAGAAGCGACCGTCGCCGGTCGGGACCGGGAGGAACAGGCATGAAGGACGCGGGGCAGGTCATTCTCCAAACGCCGCTGGAAGGGCTGGCCAACGAGCTTTGCGAGGTCGTGAAGCTGTTTTATCATATCGACGGATTTTCGGTGAACCCGGAGGCGGTCGAAGGGGAGTCTTCGCTGCTCATTCGGCACCGATTCGAACGCACGGGCATGGAATGCCGGTGCGGCTTTGCCGTAGACGGGGAGCAGCAGGAAAAAACGCTGCTGCTGCCCACGGTGGAGCCGGAGCGGCAGGAGCTGATCGAAAAGCGGCTTATCAAGCGGCTGTGCAAGGTCACGCTGTACGAGCTGCTCAAGCGGCTGACGGGACAGCGGCCCCCGTGGGGCTCGCTGACGGGTATCCGCCCCACCCGGCTGATCTACGAAGGGCTGGCAGACGGCCTGACCATGGACGAGGCCTGCGCCCGGGTGGAGCGGATCTTCGACGTGCTGCCGGAAAAGGTAGCGCTGCTCAGGGAGATCGTAGAGGTGCAGCGGACGCTGCCCGAGCCCGGCCCGGAGGAAGCTGACCTGTATGTTTCCATTCCCTTCTGCCGCACGCGTTGCGCGTACTGCTCCTTCCCCGGCGAGGCCATCGGCAGGGGCAGGCTGATCCCGCCCTATCTGGACGCGCTTTTATGGGAGCTGGAGGAGGCGGAAAAGCTGTTCCGTCAGGCCGGGCTGGGCCTGCGGGCGGTGTATGTGGGCGGCGGAACGCCCACTGCTCTGGCGGAGCCGGACTTTGCCCGCCTAATGGAACGGGTCATGGAGCTGTTCCCCAACGCCCGGGAGTACACCGTGGAGGCGGGCCGGCCCGACACCATCACCCGGGGCAAGCTGGAAACCCTGAAGGGGCTGGGGGTCAGGCGCATCAGCATCAATCCCCAGACCATGAACGACGAGACTCTGCGCCGCATCGGCCGGGATCATACCTCCGCCCAGACGGAGGAAACCTTCCTGCTGGCCCGGGAGTTGGGGTTTGAGGATATCAATATGGACGTGATCACGGGGCTTCCCGGCGAGGAAATGCCTCAATTTGAACATACCATGGATGAAATTCGCCGTCTTGCGCCGGACAGTCTGACGGTGCATACGCTGGCTATCAAGCGCTCCAGCCGTCTCAATCTGGAAAAGTACCCTCTGCCCGACGGCGACCTGACCGCCCGGATGGTGCGGCTGGGCGGCGAAACGGCCCGGGCGCTGGGCATGAAGCCCTATTATCTCTACCGGCAGAAATATATGGCGGGCCAGCAGCAGAACGTGGGCTACGCCACGGCGGGCAACGCCTGCCTGTACAATATCGACATGATGGAGGAGACCGGCTCGGTCATCGCCGTAGGGGCGGGGGCCATTTCCAAGCGGGTCTTCCCGGACCGGGAGCTGCGCATCGAGCGGGCCCCCAACGTCACCAACGTGGCCGTTTATATCGACCGCGTCGCGGAAATGGCGCGTCGAAAGGAGCATTTATTTCATTCATAAGGAGGAGACCCCATGAGCCGGAACATTCTCGTCGCCCTGGATCAGGGAACCACGTCCAGCCGGGCTATCGTCTTTGACGAGGCCGGGCGAATCCTGGCCGCCCATGCCATCGAGTTCAAGCAACACTATCCCCAGCCGGGCTGGGTGGAGCACGACCCCGAGGACATTCTGAACACCCAGATCACCGCCCTGCAGAAGGCCGTGGAAATGAGCGGCGTGGAGGTGCAGGACATCGCCGCCATCGGCATCACCAACCAGCGGGAGACCACCCTCCTGTGGGAAAAGGACACGGGCCGCTGCGTTCACAACGCCATTGTCTGGCAGTGCCGCCGCACCGCTCCCTATGTGGAACGGCTGGTGAAGGAGGGCAAGGCCGACCTGATCCGCCGGAAGACCGGGCTGGTGCCGGACGCGTATTTCAGCGGCACCAAGCTGGCTTATCTGCTGGACACGCTGAACCTGCATGAGCGGGCGGAGCGGGGCGAACTGTGCTTCGGCACGGTGGACAGCTTCCTTTGCTGGAATCTGGTGGAGGGGCGGCCCCACGTGACCGACGCGACCAACGCCGGTCGTACCATGCTGTTCAACATCCACACCCAGACATGGGACGACGAGCTGCTCTCCATGCTGAACATCCCCCGGGCCGTGCTGCCCGAGGTGGTGGACAGCGCCCATGTGGTGGGCAACCTGCGCCCGGAAATTCTCGGACGGCCCATTCCCGTGGCGGCCATGGCGGGCGATCAGCACGCGGCGCTGTTCGGACAGGGCTGCTTTACGCCGGGCATGGTGAAAAACACCTATGGCACTGGCTGCTTTATGCTGATGAACACGGGCGACACGCCGATAGAAAGCCGCAATGGTCTGCTGACCACCATGGCGTGGCGGCTGAATGGCAAGCCCACTTATGCCCTGGAGGGCAGCGTATTCATGGGCGGCGCTACGGTGCAGTGGCTCCGGGATGAAATGAAGCTGATCTCTACCGCCGCCGAGAGCGAACAGATCGCCCAGAGCATCTCGGATACGGCGGGAGTCTTTCTGGTGCCCGCCTTTACCGGCTTGGGCGCGCCCTATTGGGATATGTACAGCCGGGGCACCATCGTGGGCATGACCCGTGGCACGGGCCGGGCCCACATCGTCCGGGCGGCGCTGGAGGCCATCTGCTACCAGAGCCACGATCTCTACAGCGCCATGGTGGCCGACCGGGGCGGCGAAAAGCCCGTCCAGATGAACGTAGACGGCGGCGCCAGCGCCAACGGCTTCATGATGCAGTTCCAGTCGGATATTCTGGGCATCCCCGTGGTGCGGCCTGTGGTGCTGGAGACCACGGCGCTGGGCGCGGCCCTGTTGGCGGGCATCGGCGTGGGCCTGTACGCCAGCAAGGAGGAAGCCGCCTCCATGGTCAAGCCCGACCTGACCTTCCTGCCCCAGATGGACAGCCGCAACCGCGATCTGGCCCTGTACGGCTGGCACCGGGCCGTGGAGCGGGCCCAAAATTGGGTGGAAATACGATAAAGTAAATCAAAACAGCGCTGCCGGAATTCCCTTCGGCAGCGCTGTTTTTCTATTTTCCGATTACATCGCCCGTTTGGCGGCGGCTTCAGCGGACCCTTCGGCTTCGGACTTGAGCTTGGAGAAGATCATCCGCCCGGCGCTGGTCTGAAGGACGGTGGTCACCACCACCGCGACCTGCTCGCCCACGTGGCGGCGGCCGTTCTCCACCACGATCATGGTGCCGTCGTCCAGATAGGCCACGCCCTGACCGGGTTCCTTGCCCTCCCGGACGATCTGCACCCGCAGTTCTTCACCCGCCATGAGCATGGGCTTGACCGCGTTGGCAAGATCGTTGATGTTCAGCACCCGAATACCGGTAACGCCCGCCACCTTGTTCAGGTTGTAGTCGTTGGTAACGACGGTGCCGCCGTTTTCCCGGCAGAGCCGCAGCAGCTTCACGTCCACTTCTTCGATGTCGGGATAGTCCTTTTCCATTACGGTAACGGGGGCTTTCAGTTCCTTCTGCATCCGGTTCAGCACGTCCAGCCCCCGGCGGCCCCGGGCGCGGCGCAGACTGTCGCCGCTGTCCGCGATGTGCCGCAGCTCCGCCAGCACGAAGGAAGGAACGACGATTTTTCCTTCCAGAAAGCCGGTCTTCAGCACGTCCAAAATTCGGCCGTCGATGATGACGGAGGTATCCAGCACCTTGCAGGGCACGGACTCCTCCCCGGCGGACAGCTCGTCCTCGCCTTCATCCCCGTCTTCCGAAACCTCGGACAGAACGGTTTCCAGCAGGGATTCATCCCCGTCCGTGTGACGCTTGCGGCGGCGCAGGGAGGGCAGATGCTTGCCGGAATGATAGCGGTGGTTGCCGATCTGCAGGCCCAGATAGCCCAGAAAAATGTACGTCAGCGCGCTGAAGGACAGCGTCAGAAGACTGGCCCCCGCCGACAGGATCAGCTGGGTAAACAGCGCCGCAATGGCAAGGCCGCACAGAAGGCCCAGACTGGTCCAGACGATCTGCCGGTTGGGCATTTTCTCCCAGTGCTGCTCGATGACGGCCGCGGCCTTCATGCAGCGGGTCAGGATCGACATGCTGAGGGCGAAAAAGATCAGCGCGCCCAGCAGACAAAGCACCACATACAGCAGCACCTGATTGGAAAATTGCTCGAAAATTTGAGGGGAAACGCGCCGGAGCAGCGGAGTCAGCAGCATGGCCAGCGCCGCGCCCAGACCCGCCCCCAGCAGAGTGATCAGCGCCCTTGAAAGCCGCTCAAGGGCCTTGCTTCGCATTTTCAAAGAAACGACCTGCCTTTCCGCATCCCGCCAATAGCGGGAATCAGTCCGTCACCACCGCAAGGGCCTGCATCAGCGTGTCCACGCCGGTCAGCCGAACGCCCTCGATGGGTTTGATGCTTTTCATGTTCTGCTTGGGTAAAAGAATCTCTGTAAATCCAAGCCGGACGCATTCCGCGACCCGGCGTTCCGCCTGACTGACCGGGCGCACCTCGCCGCACAGGCCCACCTCGCCCATCACGCTCAGGGAAGGGGACAGGGCAAAGCCCATCAGGCTGGAGGCCACGGCCACGCAGACCGCCAGATCGGCGGCGGGGTCGCTCAGGGCCAGACCGCCCGCCACGTTGATGTATACGTCCTGATCGAAGAGCTTTTTCCCGGCGCGCTTTTCCATCACGGCCAGCAGCAGTGCCACCCGGCTGGAATCCATGCCGCCCACGGTGCGCTTCGGCACGGAGTAGAAGGACTTGGCCGCCAGCGCCTGCAGGTCGCATAGAATGGGACGGCTGCCCTGCAGGGTGCAGAAGACCACGCTGCCGCCCGCACCCCGAGCCCGCTGGCTCAGCAGCGTCTCGCTGGGGTTGGGGACGGGAATCATGCCCTCGGAACGCATTTCGAACACGCCCAGCTCGTTCACGGAGCCGAAGCGGTTTTTCACTGCCCGAAGCAGCCGGTACTCATGCTGCCGGTCGCCCTCGAAGTACAGCACCGCGTCCACCATATGCTCCAGAATGCGCGGGCCCGCCAGACTGCCTTCCTTGGTCACGTGGCCGACGATGAAGGTAGACGTGCCCGTTTCCTTGGCATAGCGGACGATGGCTCCGGCGCTCTGGCGCACCTGGCTGACGCTGCCCGGCGCGCTGGCGCTGTCCTCGGACACCATGGTCTGGATACTGTCGATGATAAGCACATCCGGCTGCATTCCCTCGCATTTTTCCAGAATGCTCTCCACATCGTTTTCCGCCAGTACATACAGCTTGTCCTGGGGTACGCCGATGCGGCTGGCGCGCATCTTGATCTGCCTTGCGCTTTCCTCGCCGCTGACGTACAGCACCCGGCAGCGCTGGCTCAGACTGCCCGCCACCTGCAACAGCAGCGTGCTTTTGCCGATGCCCGGGTCGCCGCCCAGCAGAATGGCGCTGCCGGTGACCAGACCGCCGCCCAACACCCGGTCCAGTTCTTCGTTGCCGGTGGAGGAGCGGGGCTCCTGCCGGTCTTCTACCTCGCTGAGGGCCACGATCTCACTTTTGCGGGTCGTCTGGTATTTGGCGGCTTTTTCGGCGGTTTTGCTGGGAGCAGGAGCAGGGGTGCTGCGGCGCTCCTCGAAAGTGTTCCATTCTCCGCAATCCGGGCAGCAGCCCAGCCAACGGGCGGCTTCGTAGCCGCAGGACTGACAGACGTAGACGGTTTTCTCCTTGGCCAAAGAGAGCTCCTTTTCCGCCGCCCGCATCTCTGCGGGCTGACCTTATCATAGCAGAATGAATGCCTCCGCGCCATGGCTACCTTTGGGGAATGCTGTCGGATCGCCCCATAAGCGTTCGCCAACTTTCGCGGAGGGGAATATACCTGTCCAGTATACCACAGACGAGGGGGATTGCCTAGAAAGACCGCAGGAGATTTTACAACGAAAAAAGACGCGTTTCTTTTTTACAAGTATAAACCGTCTGTGACAAACCTCTTACGAATACTGCGTTTTCGTATTGTTTCAGCGGAAAACTGTCATACTTTGCTTAGAAATCCTCCATTGACGCGGAGCAGGAAAGCAACGTAAACTAAAGCTAGAAAAGGTGGGGGTGATTCTTTTGGCAAGACGTAAAAACGAGTATCTGTTCGCACCGCAGCGGGAAAAACGCTCGCATCTGGGGGCGTGGCTGGTCGTTCTGGCGCTGCTTGCCGCACTGGCCGCCACCGTCTGGCTGACCAACCGGGGCGTGAACCAGAAGCTGTCGCTGGAGACGGAGAAGGTTCACGTCATGGGGCTGGACAAGACCTTCGAGGGCTTTACTGTTCTGCACATCAGCGACCTGCACGGTTCCGGACTGGCGGATGATCTGAGCCAATGGAAATCCCTGCTGAACGGGAAGAATTATCATGCCGTGGTATTAAGCGGCGATATGGTGGGCCGGGACGGCGACGACGAACCCCTGCTGACGCTGATCCACAACCTGAATACCCTGCGGGAGGGCGTACCCATTTACTTTATCGCCGGGGACGAGGACCCGGAGCCGGTGCTTTCCACCGCCCGGGGAACGCCGAAGGTGCTGGCCAGCTGGGTGGAGGACGCCCAGAAGGCGGGGGCGATCTACCTGGACGCGCCGGTCTCCCAGACCGTGGGCAAAAAGACGGTGTGGTTCTCCCCGGAATACCTGTACGACGTGGACGTGGACGGCCTGATCGGCGCACTGACCAGCCAGCAGCAGAGCATGGAAGCGCAGGGCACCCAGTATGAGGCCGAGGGCGGCGCGGCGTACCGGGCGCTGGGCTACCGCATCGAGGCCTACCAGCGCACCCAGCAGGCGCTCAAGGAAATGACGGACACAGACCTGCAGATCGCGGTGAACCACGTGCCCATGGAGACCTCCTATATCCGGGAAAGTATCGAATGGGCCGACCAGGAGAAAATCTTCAATTTTCGGAATATTTCGCTGCTGCTGTGCGGCCATTACTGCGGCGGCCAGTGGCGGCTGCCCGGCGGAGGGGCCATCTATGTGCCAGAAAAGGGCTGGTTCCCCTCGGACGACGGTATTCGCGGGATGCAGCGGGTCAACAGCCTGAATCAGTATATTTCCCCGGGCATCGGGGCCAGCGATGATTACCCCATGAAGGGGCGGCTGTTCAATAAGCCGACGGTTACGCTGATCACCTTCACCGCCCGGCTGCAGTAGAAAAATGACCAACGAAAAGGGCCGTTCCCGGAAAAGGGGAACGGCCCTTTGGACTTGCCAAAACCTTCGGTGCTGTTTGCGAAGGCGCAGCCTTTATGGGTCCATTTGCCGACCGCAGGTCAACCAGCGCAGTCAGAAGGACTTTTGCCATTCTGAAAGGGCCATTCCCGAAAAAAAGGGGAATGGCCTTTCTAATAGGTTGAAATTCTCTCATAAGCCGCAGCACAGCAGAAATCCCCATCGACCGCCGCTGGCCGAAACACCAAATGGAAAATTTGCCGCAGCCTGTGAACCGTAAAGGTCAACACGGCTTTTGGGGAAAGCCATTTATTTCCACGCTTCTTCCGCAATGCCGCCGCCAAGGCACACGTCGCCCTGATACAGTACCACGCTTTGCCCCGGCGTAACGGCCCGCTGAAGCTCGTCTGCCTCGATCAGCAGCTCGTCGCCCCGGCGGGTGACGGTGACAGCCTGATCGGCCTGACGGTAGCGGAACCGGGCGGTGCAGCGGCAGCTTTCACCCTCGGCCATGGGGGCGGTTTCGGCGATCCACGTGGCCTGCGAAGCCCGCACATAGCGGCTGTACAGCCGGGGACTGTCCTCGCCCTGAGAAACCAGCAGCACGTTGTGTTCCAAATCCTTGCCGATGACGAACCAGCTGCGCCCGTCGCCCCGGCCGCCGATGCCCAGTCCCCGGCGCTGCCCCAACGTGTAGTAGGCAAGGCCGATGTGCTCGCCGACCGTTTCGCCGTCTTCCGTCCGCATATCGCCGGGCTGCATGGGCAGAAAGCCTTGCAAAAACTGCCGGAAATTCCGTTCGCCGATAAAGCACACGCCGGTGGAGTCCTTCTTGGAGGCCACTGGCAGACCGTTCTGCCGGGCGATCTCCCGCACCTGCGCCTTGGTCATGCCGCCCACGGGAAAGAGGGACTTGGCCAGCTGGGCCTCCTTGAGCATATAAAGGAAGTAGCTCTGATCCTTATTGGGGTCGTCGCCCTTGAGCAGTACGGGATGCCCGTCCCGCACCTCCGAGCGGACGAAGTGCCCGGTAGCCATTTTCTCCGCGCCCAGCTTCATGGCATAGTCCAGAAACGCCTTGAACTTGATCTCCCGGTTGCACAAAACGTCCGGGTTGGGGGTGCGGCCCTTGCGGTACTCGTCCAGAAAATAGGAAAACACCCGGTCGTAGTACTCCTTGGCAAAATTGACGGAGTAGTAGGGAATGTCGATCTTGTCGCAGACCGCCTGCACGTCCTCCCAGTCCTCGGCGGCGGTGCAGGTGCCGTTCTCGTCCTTTTCCTCCCAGTTTTTCATGAAAACGCCCACCACGTCGTAGCCCTGCTGCTTCAGCAACAACGCCGCCACAGAGCTGTCTACGCCGCCGGACATGCCGATGACAATTCTTTCCACGTTGGTCACGCCTCCTGTTCACAGTCCGGCTCCAGCCGCTTCAGCACCTGCCGCAGCACCTGCCGGGCAATCTCCTCCACCGGCTGGTCGCCGCTAACGACGATAAAGCGCTGCCGGTCCCTGTTGATCAATTCTTCGTAGGCCGCCTGCACCCGCCCGTGGAACGCACCGCTTTCCATCTCCAGCCGGTCGGGCCGGGAGGCACTCAGACGGCGGTTCATCGCCGTGGTATGGTCGATGGCCAGATAAACGGTCGCGTCCGGCAGCATACCGTCCACTGCCGGTTCATTGATCTGCCGGATCATATCCACGCCCATGGCCCGTCCGCCGCCCTGATAGGCCACGGAGCTGTCCACAAAGCGGTCGCTGAGCACTACCTTGCCCGCTTCCACGGCGGGGCGAATGACCTGATGCACGTGCTGGGCACGGGAAGCGGCGTACAGCAGTGCCTCGCAGGTGCCGCACATTTCGGCGTTTTCCGTATCCAGAATGATCTGGCGGATCTTTTCGCTGATGGGGCATCCGCCGGGCTCCCGAGTGCGCACCAGATCGAATCCCAGCTGCCGCAGACTCTGTTCCAGCAGGTTGGCCTGTGTGGTCTTGCCGCAGCCGTCAGGGCCCTCCATGGACAGGAAGAAGCCCCGTGGCACGGCAGCGCCCGGACAGAGCAGCTCCCGCAGCTCGTCCGCGTCGCTGACCAGCAGCGTGGCCCCGGCGTTTTGCAGTTCTTCCACGCTGCCGCAGCCGTAGACCGCGCCGACGCCGTCCACCCCGGCAGCCTTGGCGCCTTCCATATCGTACAGCCGGTCGCCCACCATGGCAGCGCGCCAGTAATGCTCCGGCAGCGCCCGGCGGATCATTTCCGGCTTGCCCAGCTTGGCGTGGCTGTCCGTTTCACCGATGACCCGGTCGAAAAAGTGCCGGAGGCCGTAATGACGCAGGATATGTTCGCACAAGTCGCGGGGCTTGGAGGAAGCCAGCGCCACATAAATGCCGTTTTCCTTCAGGACGCGGAGCATCGTGCGGATGCCGGGATAAACAGAATAGCGGTACATGCCCTCCGAACGGAAAATATGGGCGTAGCGGTCGGCAGCTTCGTCCAGTCGTTCCGAAGGCACGTTCAGCAGGTCGTGAAAGGAATAACGCAGGGGCGGCCCCACCACCTGCCGCAGCTGAGCACCCTGCGGAATTTCCAGCCCCATTTCCTTCATGGCTTTGACCACCGAGGAAACGATGCCTTCCTCCGCGTCAAACAGCGTGCCGTCCAGATCGAAAACCACCGCGTCGTAAGGAAAATGACCCATGCCGGTTTCGCCCCTTCTCCCTTGAACTAAAAATGAAAAACAGGCCGTATGGAATCATACGACCTGCAAAGCATAACAAAAAACCGAAAAACTTTCAATAGAGGCGGCAAAAGAGAAAACAGTCGCCGCCTAGAACCCGCAGATACGCTCCCGGTACAGCCGGTTCAGACGGAGCCGAACCGGGCGGGGAATAGGCGTGGTTTCCAGGTGAAGGAGCTTCCTTTCACAGGGAAAACAGATCAGGCAGCCCATCACGTGGAGCCCCGCCGGATATTCCCGGCCGCAAAGGAGGCAGCGCTGCGGTTGGTATGGACTCATCATTTTTCATTCCTTTCCTGCTTTTTCCATTCTTTTTTCGGACGCAGGAAACAGGATGCCCCAAAGGAGGAAAAATGATGCGCTGAAATATAGAAAAATTATTCGGCGCTGCCGCCGCGCAGATTGTCGATCAGCCATTGCAGCAGCTGGATGGCTTCTTCTTCGTTTTCGCCGGCTACGCTCACGCCCAGACAGAAATCGTCGCAGATCAGGCCGTATTCCTGCAGCCCCGGCAGCTGGCTGGCCGGGATGCCGTAGAGGATCTTTTTGCCCGTATCCTGATTGATGACATAGCCCGCGCTCAGATCCATGCCGTCTACGTTCAGCGTGCCGTTTTCAATATAGGGGGTCAGCTCCGCAAAGCCCTCGCTCTGGGCGAGCTGGCTGAAATATTCGCTGTCCAGCATGAAAAGGTCGCCCTCGCCCGCGCTGACCCACACCATCAGCTGCATGGAGCCGTAGGTCTGATCCAGCATTACTGTGCGGAATTCCACTTCCTCCAGATCGGAGAAAAGGCTCTGGTGCAAGTCGTCCATCAGGCTGTCGATATTTTTTTCGCCGTCCAGCTGATAACCGCCGTAGTACCATTCCAGCCGCTGGTCGTTGGGGCTGCGGTAACGGGTGGTGGTGTAGAGCAGGTTCCAGCCGAAGATCGCCAGACAGATCAGCAGCACGTACTGCCACCATGCATAGGCAAAGTGATTGCGGATTCTTTCTTTCGTGATCGGGAAGGTCAGTTTCATCAAAAGGGGCTCCTTTCGGAAAAAATCAAGGGCCCGGAGGAACTCATCCATTCGCGCCCGCTAAGTCCGTATCATTTTTTCTTTCGCCCCGAAGGGAGCCTTTTCCTTCTGTGCGGGAAGATTTGGGAGAAATTTGTAACATGGGGGAGGGGAGGGAAAAATGTTACAGAAAAGAGCCGCCCCGAAGGACGGCCCTTTTCCATTGGATCAGCTCCGGGATTTCCGGGACGCTGCCAGCGTCAGAAGTGCGCCAAGGCTGAGGAACAGCAGCGCGATCACCGTATACAGCCCAAAGGAATCGCCAGTCTTGGGCGGTACGATTTCAGACGTGTCCGGCTGCTTGGTCCTGGTATTGGTGATAATGGTATGGTCCCCAGCCGTGACGTAGCTGGCTTCGTACCCTTCGGGAACCAGTTCTTTTACGGTGTAGGTTTTCGACTGACCGAACTGAAGCGGCGCTTCTCCCTGATAGGGTTGGAACCCTTCCTCCACCGCCGCTTCGAAAGTGGAATTGCCGGCAAGCCGACCGGTCAGCTCGCTGGCCGCGGCCGACGGCCCGTGATAGTAGGCCTGCTGATATATGCCGTCTTTGACCATATCGCCAAACAAATAGCCCGCCGCGCCGGGAGCCTGCTGCACTTTCAGTGTGCCCTTATGATAGAAGGTATCGAAGTTGTTGCTGGAACCCGGCTTCTTTACCAGACCGGTCAGGCCGCCCACGTACAGCCCTTTTTCCAGATGGCTGCATTTTTCAATGGTAATGTCGGCGATGCAATAAGAATTGGTCGTCTGAGCGACTGTATTCGTAACCGAAGTGCCTATGTCGTCGCTGCCCGTTCCGCCGGTCCATCCGCCGACGACCAATCTTAGTAACTTTTTGGGAGCAAAAAAGGGGCCGGTCGGCCTGATTTGGCTTTTGATAACCCAAAAACGTCCTGCGGCAATGCCGCAGGACGTTTTCCATAAGCTGTGTTTTATTCTTCTTCGTCTTTCTTTTCTTCGCTTTCGTTTTCCGTGCCGGTGAAGGAATTGACCGCACCCTTGACGTTGGCGGCGGCGCTGTTCACCACATCCTGAAAGCTGCCGGAAAATTCAGCGGCGTTGCGCTCGATGGAGAAGCGGTAGCCCAGCACCAGCGCCACCACCAGACCGATCACGGCCAGCCACGGCGCGGAGCAGACTGCGATAATGGAGAAGATCAGCGACAGGTTCAGAATGGGGGTGTCGTCTTTTTGAACCTTGACCCGGGTACGGTAAAGAACGGAAAAAACATTGTTGGCTTTCATATCAGGTATATCCTCCTTCAAACAAATCCAGCGTCAGGTTGTTTTCCTGTTGACGAAAGATATCATACCACGCCGCGCCGCCCGGTGCTTGAGGAAGCCCTGCAAAACCGATGAGAATTGGATGAGAAACCCTCTAAAACTTCTTTGGGAATTTCTTCAGGGAAGAATGGTGACGGTCTCGATGTCCTGCCAGCGCTCAAACAGCCGGGCCATGTCCGCTGACTCCAGAGCGATGCAGCCCTGCGTCCAGTCGGAAGACGTGCCGCCCTCGTGCAGGTAGATTTCTCCGCCCAGCGCCGTGCCCCACGGCGGGCGCACCCGGTTTGCCCATGCCCGGCGCACGGCGTCAAGCGCTCCTTCGTCGATCCTTCCCGCCGCAAAGCCCCGGGCCGCGTCCTCCGGGGAGGGATAGCTCAGGCCCAGACTTTTGCCGTATTTGCCCGCTTCTTTTATAAGGCAGATGTAGTACGTCCCCTCCGGCGTGCGTCCGTCGCCCTCCCGCTCCTTGGGGCCGACAGGCTCACGGCCCAGCGCTATGGGGCAGCGCAGCAGGACGCGGCCTTCCTGCCGCGATTCCAGCATTCTTCGGGCTTTCCAAATCAGCACTTCCATCCTTCGTTCCTCCATAAGGCGGGATTTGACGCGTCCCGTCGAATCATATCGCTGCCAGGTGTACAACCTGTGAATAGACTGTAACATTCTTCCTTTCAAAGGTAAAACCCTTGCGAAATGAAGAAAGCTGTGCGATAATGAAACCCGAAATGGGAAAGATTCGCCGCTGAAAATCTTTAGCATCACACGCGGAAGGGTTCGCGGCACCATTTTCCCGAAGGAAAGGATTGTGCTTTCATGAAGAAGATTCTCTCTCTCCTGCTCTGCCTGTGCCTGCTGTTCTCCGCCGCAGCGCTGGCGGAAGACACTGCCGCGGCCGAGCTTCAGGATACGGACGTGCTGGCCACGGTTAACGGCACCGAGCTGACCTGGGCCGACGTGGAGCCGGTCTATGACAGTCTGGTCTCCTCCTACGGCAACTACTACGACCTGACAGACAGCGCCAATGTGGAGCTGTTCCGCGCCGTGGCCATGCAGAACAAGATCAACGAGGTCATTATGCAGGCCAAGATCGCCGAGCTGGGCATCGCCCTGACGGACGAAGAAGCGGCGGATGCGGAAAATGATGCCCAGACCGACTGGGACAACGCCATTTCGAACTATATCAGCCAGCAACACTCCGAACTGACCGATGAAAGCAGCCAGGAGGACAAGGACGCCGCCAACGCGGAAGCCGTGCAGTACTACAACGATCTGGGCTACAGCCCCGAAAGCCTGAAGGAAAACTACAAACTGTACGCCCTCTACGATAAGCTGGAGGCTACCATCGTGCAGGACGTGACCGTGACCGACGAGGAAGTGGAAGCCCTGTATCAGGAGCTGGTGGAATCCGACCGCGCCCTGTATGAAAACGACATCGCCGCGTATGTGGATTACAACAACTACGTGGATCAGATGGCCATGTACGCCATGTACTACGGCACCGACAGCAGCATGGACTACGCCTGGTACCGTCCTGCCGGTTTCCGCGCGGTGAAGCACATCCTGCTGCCCGTGGACGACGAGCTGATGAAGAACTATCAGGATCTGCAGGCCCGTCTGGAGGAGCAGGTGGAAGCTGCGGAGGACACGGAAGACACCGTCGCTGCGGAAGAAACCGCTGCCGCCGACGCGACTGCCGAACCCACTGCGGAGCCTGTGACTCAGGAGCAGGTGGACGAAGCTAAGGCCGCCATTCTGGCCTCTATCGCTGACAAGATCGACGAAATCTATGCGAAGATCGACGAGGGCGTGGACTTTGACGAGCTGATCGCCGAATACGGCGTGAAGGAAGACGGCACCGCTTCCGATCCCGGCATGACTTCCGAGCCCTACAAGACCAGCGGCTATGAAGTCAGCTCCGCCTCCACTAACTATGTGGCTCCCTTTGTGGAGGCTGCGTTCAGCGTGGAAAACGTGGGCGATGTGTCTGCTCCCTATATCAGCAGCTACGGTGTGCACATCGTCAAGTACATCGCCGACATCCCCGCCGGCCCCATCGAAATGACCGAGGAGCAGCGGGAAGCCAAGCGCACTGAGCTTCTGACCAGCAAGCAGAATGAGCTTTACACCGCCACTATGGATCAGTGGAATCAGGAAGCGGACATCACCTTCACCGGCCTGACCCCCAGCTATGCGGACATCGAAGCCCGGGAAGCTGCCGCCGCCGAAGAAGCGGGCGCTGCCGCCAGCGACGAGACCGCCGCGGATGATGCGGCTGCCGACGATGCTTCCGGCGAAGACAACGCTGCGGACGGAGAGTAAATCGCTTCGGTAAAGCGACTGCCATTAACAAAAAACGGATCGGCTTTTTCAAAAGAGAAGCCGATCCGTTTTTTTATGCGTTTTTAGGTTTACACGCTTGCCGCCGCGTATACCGCGTTGTGCAGAAGCCGCCGCACCCGGAAAATGGCCGTGCCCTCCCGGGAAGGACAGACCCGGTTGGTCAGGAAGATCAGGTACAGGCCCGTGGTGGGGTCGTAGGAAAAGCTGGTGCCGGTAAAGCCGGTGTGGCCGATGGTCTCCTTGGGGAAGAGATCGCCGGTGTAGCCGTTTTCGTACCACGGCAAAGCAAAGCCCAGTCCTCGGCCCTGCGCCATGCCGGGCGTGCGGTTCTGCATACTCAGACGCACGGTGGCGGGACAGAGGTAGCGGCTGCCGTCGGGCAGTTCGCCTTCCGCCGCCAGCATCTGCACGAACAGCGCCAGATCGTCCATGGTGGAAAAAACACCCGCGTTGCCGCTGACTCCGCCCAGAAACCGGGCGTTTTCATCGTGGACGACCCCGGTCAGGCAGAAGCCGTCGTCCTGCATTTCGGTGGAAGCGATGTTGCCCCCGGCGGGCAGGTAAGAGGTGTTTTTCATTTTCAGCGGCCAGAAGACCTCCTGCAGGGCCAGCTCATTCAGTGGCAGGCCGTAGATGCATTCCAGCAGCTGCCCCAGCAGGATAAAGCCCGTGCAGCTGTACTGCACCCGGGTTCCCGGCTGGAAATCCAGCGGTGCGGCCAGAATCAGCTCGGTGCTCTGCTCCGGTGTGCGGGCCAGCTGCCACAGGTGCAGCCCCGGCGGAAAGCCCGCCGTATGGGTCAAAATCTGCGCGATGGTGATCTCCTGCTTGTCGGCGGGCGCGTCGATGAAGGCGCCCAGCTTGTCCCACAGGCAGAGATTGCCGCTTTCCATGGCCCGCAGAGCCAGCATCCCCACCGCCAGCGGCTTGGAAACGGAGGCCAGATCGAAGCGGGTCTGTTCGTTGCAAAGGCCCGCGTCCTCCTCAATGGAAAGCCTGCCGTAGGCCCGGCGGAACAGCACCTTCTCCCGGCGGCCCACCAGCACGCAGGCGGCGGGAAAGACCTCCTGTTCCAGCGCTTTTTGGATCACCTGATCGGCCTGAGAAAAGTCCGGCGCTCGCTGCATGGCGGTTCCTCCTTTGAGTGCTTTTGTAGGGAAATAGGTTATTCTTTCTCCGGGGGAGCCCAGTGGACGATCTCGGCGTTTTCGCGGCCTTCCAGCGCCTTGCGCAGCTTGGGCTTGGGGTTCACGCCCACCTGCCGGGCGCACAGCTCCAGCATATTCAGGTCGCTGGCGCTGTCCCCGTAGGCGGAGGAGGTGTCGTAATCCAGCCTGTCGCCCCGGGCGGCCAGATATTCCGCCAGCCGCAGAGGCTTTTGTACTCCCCGGCAGTTATCGCCGCAGATGTCGCCGGTATAGCGCTCCCGGTCGTCCACGTTCATTCGGGTGCCGATGACCGCCTCTACGCCCAGCATGGTTTCCAGCGGCTCCAGATAAAACGAGGGCGAGGCCGTGATCAGCAGGACACTGGCTCCACGGGCCTGCTCCTGCCGAAGGGCCTTCAGCCCCTCCGGGTACAGCTGGGGCGCCAGCACGTGAAGACAGAAGTCCATGGAAAACGCCTCCACCTCCGGCACGAGCCGCCCCTTCATCCAGCACAGCGCCGCCGCCTTGGCGCGCTCGGCTGAGCAAAGGCGCAGCCCGTAGCCTGCGGCGTAGGCAATACCTTTGAGCAGCTGGCCGGTGGTGCAAAGCTTTCGCCGATGGGCATACAGGCACAGGGAAACGATGGAATCCCCCTTTCGCAGGGTCCCGTCAAAATCGAACAACGCATAGCTCTTTTGCAAAATAAACCCCTCCGGGCTTTTGAAATCAGCATTTTTAACCACGGAAAGTATAGCATGAAAACGGGGAAAATGCTATCCTGAGAAGGCCAAACACCAAAATGCAACGATGAAAAAAACGAAAAATAAGAGGTTGCGGAACAACTATGAGAATTTTTCGCAGCCCCATTTTTATGTTCGTTGCTGGGTACGGCCAAAGCCGTCAGTTTTCCTCCACCACTGATACCTCCTGAAGCGCTTCCGCCAGCAGCAGGTTGATCAGCTCGTTTCGGGAGCGGTTGGTCTGCTCGGCCAGTTCGTCCAGCTTTTTCAGCGTATCCTCCCGCATTCGCACTGACACGATCTTGTGCCCGTCTTCCCCTTTCTTTTTCGTGATCCGAATTTCACGTTTCATGTCATCACCTCATGCTGTCATCATAGCTTGACACGAAGCTGAAATATATAATATAATATGAATACAATTTATATCACGTTCATAATATAAATTGTATTCATTATTTCTTTATGAAGAAATAATGGTCGCACGAAAGGAGGGGAAAAAGATGGAGGGTCAAACTAACGGCCTGTGTATCGCTGGTTTCATCGTGTCGCTTGGGTCGCTGTTCCTCGGGTTGTTTGGCATTACCGGCCTGGTGGGTACTGTGCTGTCTGCCGTCGGTCGTTCGAAAGCCGTCAATAACGGCGGAAAAACGGGCCTGGGTACTGCCAGGATCATTCTTGGCGTTATCGGCGCGGCTTACTGCTGGGTCATGTTGGCGATTGCCGCAGCCTGACGGAAAAAGGTCTTACCAAAAATCACCACAACAAAAAGGCGTTGGAACTGCAAAGTTCCAACGCCTTTTTGCTTTTTGGCGTGACGATTTATTTCTTCACTTCCAGCTCGCCATCCGCGTTCACATCCACCGTGACGTTCTGGCCGGGCAGAACGTCGCCGGCGATGATGGCCTTGGCCAGCATGGTCTCCAGATGGCTCTGCATATAGCGCTTCAACGGACGGGCACCGTAGACCGGATCGAAGCCCGCGTCGGCGATCTTGTCGATGGCGGCGTCGGTCAGGGTCAGGGTGATCTCCCGCTCCTGCAGGCGGCCTTCCAGACTCTTGGCAAGCAGACAGACGATCTGACGGATCTCGGCCTTTTCCAGCGGCTTGTAGAACACGATCTCGTCGATACGGTTCAGGAACTCGGGGCGGAACTGGCTGCGCAGCAGCTTCATCACGTTTTCCCGGGCTTCCGCCGTGATCTCGCCATTCTGGATGCCGTCCAGCAGGAACTGGCTGCCCAGATTGGAGGTCATGATGATGATGGTGTTCTTGAAGTCCACGGTGCGGCCCTGACTGTCGGTGATCCTGCCGTCGTCCAGCACCTGCAGCAGAATGTTAAATACGTCGGGGTGAGCCTTTTCCACCTCGTCCAGCAGGACGACGCAGTAGGGCTTGCGGCGCACGGCCTCGGTCAGCTGACCGCCCTCGTCGTAGCCCACGTATCCCGGAGGCGCACCGATCAGACGGCTGACGGAGAACTTCTCCATGTATTCGCTCATGTCGATGCGAACCATGTTCTTCTCATCGTCAAACAGCGCCTGCGCCAGCGCCTTGGCCAGCTCGGTCTTGCCCACGCCGGTGGGGCCCAGAAACAGGAAGGAGCCGATGGGGCGGTTCTCGTCGCTGATGCCCGCGCGGCTGCGCAGGATGGCCTCGGAGACCTTTTGCACGGCCTCGTCCTGACCGATGACCCGCTGATGGAGCAGCTCGGGCAGCTTCAGCAGCTTCTCCCGCTCGCCCTCCTTCAGCCGGGTGACGGGCACGCCCGTCCAACGGCTGACAATCCGGGCGATTTCTTCTTCGGTGACTTTATCCCGCAGCAGACTGCCTTCGCCCCGGTCGCGGTCGGCGATCTCTTCTTCCTCTTGCAGTTCCTTCTGCAGCTTCGGCAGCTCGCCGTATTTCAGCTCGGCCGCCTTGCCCAGATCGTAGTTCCGTTCGGCCTTGGCGATCTCGGCGTTGGTGCGTTCGATGTCCTCGCGCAGCTTCTGCACCTTCTGGATGGCGGATTTCTCGTTCTCCCAGCGGGCTTTCATTTCCTTCATCTTTTCCCGCTGCTTGCTCAGCTCTTCCTCCAGCATTTCCAGACGGCGCTTGCTGGCTTCGTCATCCTCTTTCTTCAGAGCGTTTTCCTCGATCTCCAGCTGCATGATACGGCGGCTGACTTCATCCAGCTCCGCGGGCATGGAGTCGATCTCGGTACGAATCATGGCGCAGGCCTCGTCCACCAGGTCGATGGCCTTGTCCGGCAGGAAACGGTCGGTGATGTAGCGGTTGGACAGGGTGGCGGCGGCAATCAGTGCGCCGTCGGTGATCTTCACGCCGTGGAAGACCTCATACCGCTCCTTCAAGCCCCGGAGGATGGAGATGGTGTCCTCTACCGTAGGCTCAGTGACCAGCACCGGCTGGAAACGCCGTTCCAGCGCCGCGTCCTTTTCAATGTACTTGCGGTATTCGTCCAGCGTGGTCGCACCGATCAGGTGCAGCTCGCCCCGGGCCAGCATGGGCTTGAGCAGGTTGCCCGCGTCCATGGAGCCTTCGGTCTTGCCCGCGCCCACGATGGTGTGCAGCTCGTCGATGAAGAGCAGAATCCTGCCTTCGCTCTTGGCGATTTCCTTCAGCACGGCCTTCAGCCGCTCCTCAAATTCGCCCCGGTATTTGGCGCCGGCGATCAGGCTGCCCATGTCCAGACAGAACACGGTGCGATCCTTCAGGCTGTCCGGCACGTCCCCCCGGACGATTCGCTGGGCCAGTCCTTCGGCGATGGCGGTTTTGCCCACGCCGGGCTCGCCGATCAGCACCGGGTTGTTCTTGGTTTTCCGGGTCAAAATCCGGATGACGCTGCGAATCTCGTTATCCCGGCCGATAACCGGGTCCAGCTTCTGGTTCCGGGCCGCGGCGGTCAGATCGGTGCCGTATTTGGCCAGCGCGTCGTAGGTGTCCTCCGGGGTTTCGCCGGTGACCCGGCTGTTGCCCCGCACGCTCTGCAAAACCGGCAGGAAGGCGTTGAGGGTGATGGCGTAGCTGTCCCACAGCTCCTTCATGGAGCGGGTAGGCTTCTCCAAAAGGCCCATGAACAGATGCTCCACGCTCATGTACTCGTCCTTCATCTGCTCGGCCCGTTCCTTGGCGGCGATCAGCGCCCGGTCTACGTCGTTGGAAATATAGATTTTATCGGCTTCCCGGCCGGAGCCCGTTACCTTGGGAATGCGGGCGATCATGGTCTGCAGACGGGAAAGAAGCTCCTGCGGATTTTTGCCCATTTTGGTCAGGAGTTGGGGAATCAGGCCCTGCGGGTCGCTGAGCAGCGCGCAGGCCAGATGCTCCTGCGCCATTTCCTGATTCTGATATTCTACCGTCAGCTGCTGGGCGTTTTGCAGCGCTTCCCGGCTTTTTTCGGTAAACTGGTTGTTGTTCATATGCTTGACCCCCTTAGGGCGACGGCTGTGCGTCCGTGCGCCGATGGTTGCAGTAAATTCCGGAAGGCCTGTCGGTCAGGTTTTTGTCTGACTTTCTTTGACCTTCGATAGCAGTATAGCATTTTTCACGGGAATGTCAAGAGAAAATCGAAAAAATTTTGGGGGCTTTGTTGCCCTGGACCGCCTGCAACCCGCTCTTGCATCATCGGCCCGGAATGTGCTATAATTCTGCATGGCAATCTGAAGGTTTGGAGGTTTCGTCATGCCGCACCAGAAGGGCGTGAAGCCCATCGCGCAAAACAAAAAGGCATACCACGATTATTTCGTGGAAGAAACCTACGAATGCGGCCTGAGTCTGATGGGCACGGAAGTCAAGAGCATGCGTCAGGGCAAGGTCAACCTGAAGGAAAGCTTCTGCATCCTGCGGGGCGGCGAGGTCTTCGCCGAGGGAATGCACATCAGTCCCTACGACCACGGCAACATCTTCAACCCCGATCCCCTCCGGCCCAAGAAGCTGCTTCTGCACAAGGCGGAGATTCGCAAGCTGGCCGGGCTGGTGAGCCGTCAGGGCTACACGCTCATTCCGCTCAAGGTGTATCTGAAGGACGGACGCATGAAGCTGGAGATGGGCCTGTGCCGGGGCAAGCAGCTGCACGACAAGCGGGACGCAGCCGCCGAAAAGGACGCCCGGCGGGAGATCGAGCGGGCTTTCAGCCGCCGTCAGGACGGATAAGCGTCCCATTCATGGGGGTGTTCTGGTTTCGACGGGAGTGTTTGAGGGCATGGTTAGCGAGCCGCGGCCCCTGTACCGCGTAAAAACGGGGAAAAAAAAACAACTGACAATACCGAATTGTCTTTCGCGGCTTAATGCCGCGCGTCGGCCCGGGCAGCCCACAGGCCCGGTTTCCGGCGTCAGCTATGTGGGGAACGAGCGCGCCAAAGCTTTGAGGCGTTGCCCGTAATCATGAAGCTACCGTAGCCGGCAGCCCGCCGCGAGGCGACCGGCGAGGGGAATCCCAAAATCGTGGCTGCGCTCGGAGAAAACGATGTCAGCAAGCTTTCGGACGGGGGTTCGATTCCCCCCACCTCCACCATGAAAACCGACATTAGTTGGTGCAAACAAGCCTATCCGAAAGGATAGGCTTGTTTGTTTTCATGCAAAAATGCGTCCTCCATACCTCTTTTGCCCTTTCGATTTGCAGGAATACACGAGAAGGCTCACAAATAGATCTTTCCTTCGCGCACACGATAAATGCCCTATTATGAAAACGGCCGGTTTCGGTTTTGTGCGCCGAATTTTTGTGGAATGGTGCAACCATCTATCATAGAATAAATAAACTCGGCATGATAGCCAGGCCTAAAAGCAACGATTGCATCCGCTTCTTCCTCATTCGTTTTGCTGCGTCCTTTTCGTACGCCATTTATGCGAAAAGGCACAACTGCCGTTTTGAATGGAGAACTTCCCGCTTCACGTAAAGGCTTGATTTTTCCTCTGTAGGAGAGCATATTGCTGTAGCCTATGATGTCCGGCACACAGCGAAAGTGTTCCCGAAGCATCAGCGGTTGATAGACCTGTGCCGCTATATCATACAGCGAAGTCTTTGCATCCCACAAATGTGCGTTCGGTATCTTATCTTTGATGAGCATATTCATCAAATTCTGCATTTTTGCTTCATCAAGCCCAACGGACAGAGGACTGACTTGTTCATCATCGCCGACAACAATGATCTTTTTTCCCATATACCTTTATACGGGCCGTACGGTTAAATGGGTGATGACGGAGGCGCACGTCGAAGCGGCCCGGCAATCAATCTGCCCATCGCGGAGGTGGCAGCTCAATGCGGCTACAATAACGCCCATTATTTTTCCAAGTTGTTCCGGCAGGAAACAGGCGCAACGCCCAATGAATACCGGGAGCATAGAAGGAAGAACCGCTCATGAGCCTGTCCGTCCGCTGCCGTAACGCTTCCATCCGCACCAAATATCTGCTGGCGGTCAGTACACTGCTGCTGTGCCTGTTTCTTTGTGGACTATACGTATTTATGGAACTTGTACCACGCATCTTATTCCAGCGCCATCGGCAGGAACGGGGATTCCTTTGAGGAAAGCTGTGGGGAGCTGACCCGTTTCGAGGATCGGCTCAATCATCTGGCGACGCTTCTGCAGTGCGACTCTGACGTGATCCGAAGGCTTTCCGGCACGCGGAGCTTTTCGACGATGGAATATCTGCGGGCAAAGGAGGATTTTCTGCCTAAGCTGTATTCCATGCAGGATGGCTCCGGCGAATATTTCTGTTCTTTATATGTGGATTCGTCGCTGGCTCTTCTGAACCGCAGTAGCCGCATCCGCCTGCTGAACGATGTGACAGGGGGCGTTGGGCGCGGACCGCCCGGCGCTGATTTCGCCTCTAAGGAAAGAATCAGTAATCAGTAACGTTACCAATGTGAACACAACTACTCTTTTCATGATCGTTTATCCTCCTGCATGATCGGTCGCCGGGGTCCAGTAACGCAAAACATTGTTTTGGTGTGCAATGTTTTTTTGAGAGCGCCTACATAGAATTACCATGGTCATTATATAGATATTTTCCCGTGTTTCCGTCTGCAGCTTCTATTCTAAAAACCAAAAAAGCCGACGCCCTTCTGCGAACCATTCGTCACAGAAGTCATCAGCTTTGAAAAAGCGGTTCAGGTTGCCCTCGGGAGAACTTCATTCCCGTACGCTGATGATAGCGCCGCTCCCCCTTGTTTGTAAAGCCTGGAAGGCGGTTTTCCGGCGTAGCTGAGGTTCCTCATTTCTCCGTATCAAAAGCATGGACTTCCCCCGTTGTCTGAGCTTCAGACCGATTTTCCGATCTGGCTTCGCCCAGTAGCGTTTCCCGGAAAGAATTGGGCGACATTCCGGTTTCCCGGCGGACAAATCTATTGAAATAGGAGCGGGAGGTAAAGCCCACCTCCCACGCGGCCCGTTCGATGGTCATATCCGGGTTTTGCAGAAGACTCCGCAGCCTTTCCAGCTTGCAGGCCGCGATATAGCGTCCGATGGGTTCGCCCGTTTCCCGGCGGAACATACGGTTGAGGTAGTCGCCGTTGTAGCCGGTGATATTGCCCAGCTGGGTCAGACTCAGATCGTCCTTCAAATGGCTGCGGATATAGGTTTGCAGCTGCCTGCAAGGGTTGACGTCCTGTTCCACGGGCTGGCTCAGGGTATAGACAAAGGGTTCTTCCGAGCCGTCCGCCTTGAGGGTGGCGCAGGCTTCTTCCATCCGGCGCAGGGCTTCCGGCAGTGTCCGTGCGTCGTCCGGCAGCGGGCTCAAAAGAATGGACAGCTTCAGACCACAGCTTTCGGCCAACGCCCCCTGCAGGCGTTCCAGTACGCTGCTGTACCAGGAAAGAGGACGAACCCGTTTCCAGACGAGCCGATGAAATAACGCTCCGCTTTCCGAACGCAACAATGCCCAGCCTTCCAGTTCCTCCTGAAAATACCGGGGGATCAGGTTCAGCAGGCCTGGCGGCATTTCCCGGCCGTCAGCCAGATAGAGCAGCGTGCCGCACTGTCCCTCCTGAGGTTCCGGCAGGGAAACGGCCCTCTGGACGGAGATCACGCTCTTGTGTTCCTGCTTTTCCTCTGTCAGCACAGTATGGAGCAGACGGCGCGTCTGCTCTTCCTTGCGGATTTCTGAAAGCACCTTGTCGATCTGCTCCAGCAGCGTTTCGTCGCTCTCGTTTTTCAGCACGTAGCCCGCCGCGCCCTGCCGCATGGCCTCGTACACATAGTTAAAATCCGCATACCCCGTCAGCAGGATCACCTTGCAGTCCGGCTGCTCTTTCTGTACCCGGCTCAGCAGCTCCAGTCCTGTCATACCGGGCATACGGATATCGGACACCATCAGGTCGATGCGGGTTTTGCGCAGCACGTTCAACGTTTCCGCAGCGCTGTTGGCTATATAAACATCCAGATCCTCCCGGGCTTCCAGCTGCAGCGACAACGCGCCCGTCACGTGTGGTTCGTCATCCACCAGCAGCAAACGGAAAATTCGATCCATGGCCTACGCTCCTTCTCTTTGTTTCACGGTCAGGCATACCCGCAGCCCGCCCAGCGGCGAGCGGCTGAAAGAAAGCCCGCAGACCGGGTCGCCATAATGGATCGCCAGCCGGCGGTGGATATTGCTCAGGGCATGACCCGCCGGAGTCTCCTCCGATTCGCACTGGGCGTTGAGCCGGCTGATGGTCTGATCGGCCAAAGCGCTGCCGCTGTCCTCCACCCAGATGCGGAGATAGGATCCCTCCCAGTGGAAGCTGAGCTTCACCCGCACCTGATCGTCGGCCTCGATGCCGTGTTCCAGCACATTTTCCAAAAGGGGCTGCAGGATCAGCCGGGGTACGGCCAGCGAAGCAAAGGCTTTGGGTACCGGCTCGATTTCGGCGCAGACCCGGTGACCGAAGCGCATCAATTGAATGCTCAAATAGATCACGGCGTGGTCGTACTCTTCCTGAAGAGGCAGTACGTTCCGGCTCTGATCGGTAATATAGCGGAAATAATCCCCCAGATAGCGGCTGAGCTTCTCCGCCGCTTCCTGATCCTCCATTTTCACCAGATGGCTAAGCAGGTAGAAGCTGTTGTAAAGAAAATGCGGGTTGATTTGGGCCTGCAGGTGCTTCATCTTCGTGTCCTGCAAAAGGATGGTCTGCTTATAGTCCTTTTCGATCAGCCCGGCCAGTTGGGCGGTCATTCGGTTGAAATGACGGGACAGCCGATCGAACTCATCGGTATAGGAGGGCTCCAGCCGGGTCTGCAGCCGTCCCTCGCTGATACGGTCGAAAGCCCACAGAAGATCGTTGATCGGCCGCGCCACCGTGCGCCGGACGCTGAGCATATAAAATGCCAGCGCCACAAAGCCGCACGCCGTGAACAGCACCATCAGATTCTGAAGCCGGTTTGGAAAAGCGTACAGTTTCTGTGCATCGATCAGCTGCACCAGCAGGCAGTCCGGGTTTTCATCCAGCAGCTTTCCAACTGCCACGTATTTTCGGCCGTCCACTTTCGTGGCAAGGAAGCCAACTTCCCCGGTAAAGGCCATGCTCATCAGCGCCGCCGCGTGATCCGGTGCGGCGGGAGTGGCGTAAACCACCTTTTCCGGCAGATAAATCAGATAGGCCATGGCCGCGTCCCCGTCTCTAACAAGGGACTGCAGGTTTTCCACCAGCCGTAGCCGGCGGAAGGTGGCCCGGAGATAAAACGTCGGCCTCCGGTCTGAAAAATAGCTGGATATGGGCACCATGTAGTTGACTGTCAGCTCGCCTTCCAGCGAGGACAGCAGCCGAATGCCATCCTTCCGGGCCGCGTCCAGAAGGACCTGCATCTCATCACTGCTCAGGTAGGTCACGGCCGGAGCCTTGCCCACGCCAAGTCGAAGGCCGTGCTGGCAGCCATACAGCTCCAACTGGTCGATATTGCGGTTATACGTACTCAGGTTGTCCAGATAGGTCAGCGCGTCCTTCAGCTCCGTGTAACGTTCCGACGGCTTCATGGTCTGATAATAGGCGAACAGATGGGTGATGAACCGGCTTTGGGTGGCGCACTGCATCTGATACTGCAGATTGGCGATGTCATCGTCGATCTGCTGGCTAAGGTAGCGCAGGCTGTTGGCCGTGGACTGGTTCAGTTCGTGCTGAACGCTGCCGCGGCTCCACGCGATCAGCGCAAACAAAGCGCCCTCCAGCACCAGAAGGCAGACCAGAAAAATAACAAAAAGCCGGGTAAACGCCGTCCGTCTGAACAAAACCCGCCGCCCCCTGATGCTGCCGCACGGCCTGCCTGTTCCGGCGGGCCGTGCAGTCTCATTTGGATGGTTCTATCTTACTCCTTCACGCTGCCGCGGACAAGGCCCTTGGCGAAATACTTTTGCAGGAAGGGGTACACGCACATGATGGGGAAAATGGCCAGAAAGATCTTCGCGCCGTTAGCGCCGTCCGCCGTGGCGTTGGCTACCGCGTCCTCCAGCGTCATGCCGGTCTCGCCTACCGCGCTGTCCACGATGACGATGGAGCGCAGGTAGGTCTGCAGGGGTTTCAGGCTCATGTCCTTGATGTAGAGCATACCGTCGAACCAGGAGTTCCAGTGCTGCAGGATGATGAACAGCGACACCGTGGCGATGGAGGGTTTGCACAGGGGCAGGATGATCCGGGTCAGTGTGGTCCAGTGGCCCGCGCCGTCGATAAAGGCGGATTCGGAAATGGCCTCCGGCAGTCCCTTCATGAAGTTCATCATCAGGATGATGTAGTAGGTGCCCACGGCGCAGGGAAGGATCATGGCCCAGAAGGTATTCAGAAGGCCCGTGTATCGGACCACCAGATAGGTGGGGATCATGCCGCCGTTGAAAAGCATAGTGCCCATGAAGTACCACACGAAATATTTGCGCTTGGGAAACGCACTCTGCCGCAGGGACATGGGATAAGAGGCCAGCACCGTCATCAGCATGGAAACGGCCCAGCCCACGATGGCGCGGAGGAACGTGACCAGATAGGAGCGGAAAAACTGCGCGTCGCCCACTACGATCTCATAGTTTTCCAGATTGAAATCAATGGGCCAGAGCGTGACCTTGTTGGAGACCACAGCGTCGATGCCGCTGAAGGACACCGCCAGAATGTGTAGCACCGGCACCAGACAGATCATGCCCACCAGAAAGCAGAAGATATAGTTGAAAACCACGAACACGCGCCGCCCTGCGGAAACCTTGATCTTCTTTTTCGGGGCGCTGAAAGTTGCAGCGGCTTGAGCCATGACGAACGACCTCCTTTAGAAAACGCGGTATCCGCTGGTTTTGTAGGCCACCCGGTAGGACACGATGACCAGCGTGCAGGAAATGACGGACTTGAACAGCCCGGCGGCGGTGGAAAGGCCGAACTGGCCGCCCGCGCCGAAGCCCATGCGGTACACCAGCGTATCCAGAATATCGCCGGACTCGTAAACCACTTCGTTATACATATTGAAGACCTGATCGAAGCCCGCGCTCATGATATTGCCGATAGCCAGCGCGGTCATCAGGATGATGGTCGGAACAATGGCGGGAAGGGTGACGTGGAGCATCTGCTTCCAGTGGCCCGCGCCGTCGATGGACGCGGCCTCGTACAGATCCACGTTGACGCCGGTGACCGCCGCCAGATAGACGATGGTGCCGTAGCCGAATTCCTTCCAGATGTGGGTAAAGATCAGCGTGAAGGGGAACCATTTGTTGTCGCCCAAAAAGATAATGCTTTTGCCGCCCAGCGCCACGATCAGCTTGTTGACCAGGCCGCTGCCGCCCAGCAGCTTCACAAAGATACCCGCCAGCAGCACCCACGAAATGAAGTGGGGCAGGTAGATCATGGTCTGCACCGTGCGCTTGAAGCCGCTGGAGCTCAGCTCATTGAGCAGCAGCGTAAAGGCCACCGGCACCACCACGCCCAGCACGATCTTCCACACAGACAGGGTCAGGGTGTTGCGCAGGGCGCGGCCAAAGCCGGGCATGCCGAACAGGGTCTTGAAGTTCTGCAGTCCCACCCACTTGGAGCCAAGCACGCCCTTTGCAGGCAGGAACTTCTGGAAGGCGATCACGATGCCAGCCATCGGAATGTAGTTATAGATAAACAGAAGCAGAACGGGCAGAAGCAGCATCAAATACAGGGGCAGATTCCGCCGGAATTGATTCCTGCGCTTGAGGCTGCGCTGCGCGGCAATTTGCTGTTGGCTCATGAAAATTCCTCCCAAAGTGAAAATAAGCGATAAGATCAGGCGGCTTTCAGGACAAATCTTTTCAAAAATCCCCCGTCCCGGAGCCGGAGCCCTGAGACGGGGGATCGTCGATCCGCCGGTTACTTCTGGCTGGCGTAGTATTCGTTCACTTCGTCGGTGATGGTCTGGCCGCCGTTAGCGTACCAATCCTGCACGGCCTTTTCCCACACGGAGATATCCTCGCCGGTGATGACCTTGGCGATGGCGCTGCGCAGGTCGTCCAGCAGCGTACTTTCATACACGCTCATGGTCTCGGTCAGCGGGCCGTTATAGGCGGGCACCAGCCAGCCGCCTTCCAGCAGGCTGTTCTGCAGCGGGTAAGCCTCGGTCTGGCAGATCAGGCGGCCCAGCATGGAGCGGTCGCCCTCCTTGGCCTTCAGGCACTGAGCATAGAAGTCCTTGATCACGGGAGCAACTTCGTCCACGGTCAGGTTCTTTTCCAGCGCTTCGTTGATCAGCTTGGAACGGTAGAAGTCGAAGTCGCCGCGGCCGAAGTTGCGGAAGATACGCAGATCCCAGTACAGGAAAGCGTCGTCGGGGTCGGCATAATACTTCGGAATTTCTTCATCGGTGGGCTCGGTGTACATATGCTGTTCCAGTTCCATCATTTTGAAGACGGCTTCAGGATTCTTGCAGGCGGTAGTAACACAGGTGAAGGTGTGGCAGTTCGCATTGGTCCACTGCTTGAAGCGTTCGCCGTCCACGCTGGGAGCGGCCACACAGGTCCAAACGGCTTCGGGATCGTTGACCATACTGGTCTTCATGTCGGTCACGACGTGCCAGCCGGTGGCGTAATACATACCGGCTCGGCCGTTGGCGATCTGCTCGGCCACGGTCTTGTCGTCGCACACGGCCATATCGGGCACGACCAGACCCTTCTCATAGATCTCCTGCATTTTCAGCAGGCCTTCGCGGGCGGTGTCACTGACATAAGCGTATTCATAGGTGCCGTCTTCCTTGGGCTGCCAGCAGCCGGCGATGGCGCCGTAGGCGGCCAGGATCGCGTCGTAGTTGTGGCTGGTGGTGCCGGTCATGGCGATGCCAATGGTATCCTCGCCGCCCAGCTTGGCGTCCTTGAAAGCCTGCGCCACAGCGATCATCTCGTCGAGGGTCCGGGGGGCTTCCATGTTCACCTTATCCAGCCAGTCCTGACGGATCCACAGGATCTGCGTATTGTTGTAGAAGTTGTTCACGCAGGGCACGGCCAGAAGCTGACCGTCCACAGTGCAGGCATCCCACATATCAAGGCTGTCCAGGGCGTCCTTTACCAGGCGTTTCTGCTGGTAGCCCTCATAGGCGGCGCGTACATCCTGCAGTACGCCGTTTTCTACCAGCGTGTAGAACATGGCTTTGTTACAGATGATGACGTCGGGCAGGTCACCGGAGGCCATGGCGGTATTGATGAGTGCTGCCAGCGCGGTTTCGTCTTCAGCGATCTGGCGTTCCACGTCGATGTTCAGGTAATCCTTGTACGCGTCGATCCACACGTTCTGGGTAGCGGAGGCGCGGCGGGGGTCGTTCGCATCATAGTTGGTGTTGCCGATCTTGAAGTCCTCGCTTAGAATGGTGAGCTTGATGGGTTCTTCGTACTTGCCGTACACGTCCGTTTCTTCCGCCGCAGCGAAAGAACAGAGGCTGAGGCACAGGATGAGAGTCAGTGCAATAGCGACGAGACGTTTCATGGGGTACCCTCCTTGAAGTTTTAATTGATGTTATCAGTATATAATTTGTCATTTCTGACCGTCAATTGAATTATACGTACATTTTTACTGGATAAATTGCCCAATCACGACTTTTTGATCCCAATTTTGCCAAAAGACGGAATTGCTCAATCAACCAAGGAAGATTTTTGGGCGGGGAGATTGAGAATCTTTTAAGCGGCAGAAAGGAAGAAGGTTGCATCCAACAAATCGTTCAGTTCGTATCCTTCTTTGCGCAGTTTTTGGACGAGCGCAGCTTTTTCGCCTTGAGTTGCGCCGCGCATCGTTCTTCTCTCAAGGCGATTTCTTTTTTATTACGGCATTCTCCGCTCTGAGAAGTTCGTTCTCAGCTATGAGCTGAATCATTTCCTCTCGTTCGGATGGGGTTAACTCTGCCAATACATTTTTTTCATGTCAGGCTCCTTGGGTGGTCGTCCTTTTCGTTGAGCGGCCAATCCTTGATACCCTTTCATTCTATAGTATCTGACCCATTGATACAAGAGACCGTTATTGATTCCGACCGAAATTGCCGTTTCTCTACACGATGCACCAGCTAAAACTTTGGCTACCAATTCATATTTTTTTCTGCTGTCCATACTTTGTTCTGGTTTTTATGCCTCAGGACTTCTGGTTCGCAAACATCTTCTATGCGAACCCAAGTCCGAATCGTATCGTGAAATCGTTTTTCGTTTACTCCGTCTGGTGTCTCTGACCATCTCCCTTGTCGGTACAAATCAACACATATTTTCTTGTACTCATATGTTAAATGAAAATGCAGAAAAGCGGCCAATCTCATTATTCTACTGCTACCCCGCCCACCGGCACTCGGTTTTCATACGCCTTCTCGATCGCTTCCAGAAGCAGACCATGACTGTCGCTGAGGCTCATGGTGGCCATGCTGCGCAGGTCGGCAAGATCGTCCTTTTCCTGCTGGCTCAGGGCAGACAGCCGTTCCTGATCCTCCTCGGCATTGGAAGCCGGGTCAAGAGGACGGCCCGTGGAGGGGCGGGTGGAGCTGCCATACCAGTCCCGAAGCTCCGCCACGGTTTTGCCGGTCATCCACTGCTGGTAGGCGTTCATTTGTTTGTACCATTCGTTGGAGGGATTCATGCCGTAGCCGTCGCCCCGGTCGCGCTTGGTTTTCCACTGGGAAAGCTCCTCGGCGGCGCTTTCTTCGGTGTTCTGGCTGACGCCCGTGACCTTGCCGGTGGCGGGGTCGGTGACGTTGTAGCCTTCCCGGCCCGGCCAACCGCTGAAATGAGGCATGGTTTCGCCGTCATAATTGGGGGTGGATACTTCATACACGTCCACAAATACGTTCAGAATTTTGCCCTCCCGGTCAAAGAGCGCGTTCGCCATGGCGATGTTGAAGGAATAGACCGGCGTGCCCTCCGCGTCCTTTCCGGGGCCGTTGCGGAAATTGGCCGTGCTGCCAAGCCCGGAAAAGACTTGCGCCGTGGCGGGATCGACCGTGGGGGAGGGCTGGGCAGACGGCGTGTTTTCGCTGCTGACGCTGCCCTCTCCGCCGCCTGCGCGAAGCTGCTCCAGAATGCCTTTCATGGCGGTCAGCATACTGTCCGAAGAACCGGTGGCCCCGCTGACCGCATCCACGCCATCCAGACCCTGCTTTTCCAAAACGGCCTGCCGGATGCCCTCCAAGGCTTTTCCGAAGTATTCGGATTCGTTCCCGTTGCGGTTTTTGGCGTCGAATTCCGTGATCTTCCCATCCCGAACGGTGACGGAGACGATGACGTCATCGTTGTAGCCGGGGGCCAGATCCTGATAAACGCCGTCGGCATAGTCCGCCGCCAGCGCGCCGGAAAGGGGCAAAAGCCCCGCAAGTGCCAGCACCAGCAGCCCCGATAGGTGCTTTTTAGGGAAAAGACGGCTCTTCTTCATCAAAAGTCCTCCTCTGTCCGCTTGACATTTCTTGCTTAAATATAGTATAAAGGGGAATGGCCTATGCTTATTTTTGTCCCGGCCGCAGAAGCGAGTGAAGGAGAGATCAGTTATGGTTCGAAGCATCGTAGGCGCCAACTGGGGCGACGAAGGCAAGGGAAAGATCACGGACGTGATGGCGGAGAACAGCGACATCGTGGTTCGTTTTCAGGGCGGCGCCAACGCCGGCCATACCATTATCAACGATTACGGTAAATTTGCGCTGCACCTGCTGCCCTCGGGCGTGTTCCACAGCAACATCGTCAATGTGATCGGCCCCGGCGTGGCGCTGGACGTGGAGCGGTTCGTGGAGGAACTGAACAGTCTGGTCAGCCGCGGCGTGCCCATGCCCAAGTTGTACATCAGCGACCGGGCACAGGTACTGCTGCCCTATCATGTGGCCTTTGACAAGTATGAGGAAGAACGGCTGGGCAAGGCGGGCTTCGGCTCCACCAAGAGCGGCATTGCTCCTTTTTACGGCGATAAGTATTTGAAAATCGGCGTGCAGGTCTGCCAGCTGTATGACGAGGACATGCTGCGCACCCGGCTTTCCAGCGCGGTGGAGCAGAAGAACGCCACCCTGCGCAACCTGTATCACAAGCCCGAGATCGATTTGGAGGCCCTGATCGCTCACCTGAAGAAGCAGGCGGAGCAGATTCGGCCCATGGTGATCGACACCACCAGCTTCCTGCACCAGGCCTTGAAGGAAGGCAAGACCATCCTGCTGGAAGGCCAGCTGGGTACGCTGAGGGATCCCGATCACGGCATCTATCCCTATACCACGTCCTCTTCTCCGCTGGCCGGTTTCGGCACCGTGGGCGCGGGCGTTCCTCCGACCGCCTACAGCGACATCGTCTGCGTGACCAAGGCCTATTCCAGCTGCGTGGGCGCTGGCCCTTTCACCACCGAACTGTTCGGCGATGAAGCTAAGGAACTGCGCGACCGCGGCGGCGACGCGGGCGAATACGGCGCGACCACCGGCCGTCCTCGTCGGGTGGGCTGGTTCGACGCAGTGGCCACCCGTTACGGCTGCATGGCGCAGGGCGCTACCGAGTGCGCCATGACCAATCTGGACGTGCTGGGCTATCTGGATGAGATCCCGGTCTGCACCGCCTACGAGATCGACGGCAAGCTGGTGCAGGACTTCCCCTCCACGCCTTCCCTGATGCGGGCCAAGCCGGTGTACACCGTGCTGCCCGGCTGGAAGAGCGACGTGCGCGGTATTACCGAATGGGACAAGCTGCCTGAGAACTGCCGCAAGTACGTGGAATTTATCGAGAAGGAAATCGAAGTGCCGGTGCGGATGCTCTCCACCGGTCCCAAGCGCAGCGAAGTGCTGTATCGCAAGTAAAAACCAAACGCCTTTTTCAGACGAAGGGCGCATAGAAATTCAAACGGTCGCGGCATGGAAATATGCTGCGGCCGTTTTGCGTCATTGCCATTCTATGGAACGTATGATAGGATATTCCCTAGACGGGGAACGCAAGTCTGCATTCGGAAAAACGCCGCTTTCATCCAGAAAAGGAGCCGGAAAATGCTGAAGGATCTGATTATCAGACAGGAAACGCCTGCCGACTATCACCAGACGGAACAGATGGTCATGCGCAGCTTTTGGAACAAGTATTGGCCGGGATGCACGGAGCATCTGCTGACGCGGATCATCCGAGACTCTCGAGATTATGTGCCGGAGCTGAGCCGCGTCGCGGAGTGGAACGGACAGATCGTCGGGGCGATCTACTACACAAGAGCATGGATCGTGGACGGCGATACCCGGCGCGAGGTCGTCACGTTCGGGCCGCTGGCGGTGGAGCCGATGATGGAGGGCAACGACATCGGCGGCGCACTGGTGCGGGAAACTCTTGGCCTTGCCGGGTCATTCGGCGCTGCGGGCATTATCATTATGGGGGAACCGTATTATTATCCCCGCTTCGGCTTCCGCAGAGGGGCGGAGTTCGGCATTACGGACGCTTGGGGCAATTCTCCTGACGCGCTGATGGTCTATCCATTGAACGACGATTTTTATTCCATCCACGGGAAACTGATCGAAAGCCAGGACTTTGAAAAGCTGGACGATCAGGAGGCGCTGAACAGGATCGGCGAGGAATTTCCAAAATATCGGAAGGTGAAGGCTCAGGAGGGCTTCCAGCAGATTTTCGGGCAGCACTTAGGCGTGGTGGAAGCGATTCAGGACGGCGTTTATTCCGTTCGGTACTGGGAAAAGCTCATTTCGGCCCATTTAGCGGGTGCCACGACGGAAAAGCCAGTCGTGGGCAGCGACGTTCAGTTCATATGGAATCATCAGGGAGAATCGACGATTACAAAGGTCCTTCACAACCTGCTGGAAGAAGAACACGGTTCGGGCACATCAGGCGTTGGACTTTCCCATTCCGCCGGGGCGGATGTTGGCGAGTGAAAAACAGAAAGAACAGTTAAGAATTTCAGGAGGACGTATGAACCGCTATTTGATGGAAACCCCTATGCTGGACTATTCAAACGCCCAAATCCGGCAGTTGATAGAGAAAAAAGGCTGGAAGGAAATGGGCGAATTTGAGCGTCTGAAATCCATCTATCTTTTTGTGCGGGATGAGATACAGTTCGGGTATAATGTGGACGACGGCGTTCCCGCATCCCGAGTTTTGGCGGACGGGTACGGGCAGTGCAACACGAAGGGAACGCTGTTCATGGCGCTTTTAAGGGCCTGCGGGATCCCCTGCAGAGTCCACGGCTTCACCATTGATAAGAAGCTCCAAAAGGGCGCGATGACGGGCGTTGTGTATCGAAACGCTCCGCAGAATGTCTTCCACAGCTGGGTGGAGGTCTGTCTGGAAGACCAGTGGTACGAGTTGGAAGCGTTTATTCTGGACAGCGATTATCTGCACAGGCTGCAAAAGAAGTACAGCGACTGCACGGGCGCTTTTTGCGGCTACGGCGTGGCAGTGAAGGATTTTCAGCATCCGACCATCGACTTTGACCGAAACAATACCTATATTCAGAGCGAGGGCATCAATCAGAATTTCGGGGTCTATGATTCTCCGGACGAGCTGCTGCGGGAGCACCATCAGGAAATGTCGGCCCTTAAGGCGTTTATGTATCGGAATCTGGGGAGACACTTGATGAACCGCAACGTCCGAAAAATAAGAAACAGCTGATTTTCAGCAAAATGAAAGAGAGGCCGCAGCCTGCTTTCACGCTGCCATAACGGGCGGTTTCAGAAACATGGCTCTGCCCGGAAAGCGGGATATGGGAACGCAGCCGAAATCGGAATTTGCTGAGGAGAAAATAGAAATGATAGACGAGTTACAGCTATATATTCCTCGTTCAGAGGATGGATGGTTCTATGTGAAAATGATGTCTGATCCGGAGACAATGGCTTATAACGCACCTTGGTTTCCGCCTGACGGATGTATTCCTGACCCGGATTCGGGGTGGGTGGAACTGCAGAAATCTTGGATCGGGAAAGCCCCGGAGAGATTCTACGCTTTTCTACAAAGGAAGAACGACGGGGGCTTTGTCGGAGACGTGAATTATCATCATAATCCGAAACAGAACTGGTGTGATATGGGAATTGTGATTTTCGCGCCGGAGAGAGGAAAAGGGTATGGCAAACAAGGACTTCGCCTATTGTTGGATCGCGCATTTAAGGTGGACGGAGTATCCTGTTTGCACAACGATTTTGAGGATACCCGCGCTGCTGCATATCGTATCCACAAAGCGGTTGGTTTTCGGGAAACCGGCACACATGACCGAATCATTCAGTTGGAATTGACCCGAGAAGATTATTTGAAAGGCATTTCTGTCTGCTGCGACAAATGAGGACTTTATCGGGATAAATTCCAGTTTGTGGAGGTGTGCGCCCCATGATCCTTCTGCCGCTGAATCCCGGGACCTACGCGGGCAGGAAGTTTACCGTTCGTTATCAGACCAACGGCTATTATGAGATGGAACCTTCAGAACAGGGTTTTTCGATGAAATACGTCCCGTTGGAAGTGCCGGTGGAGAAATCCTTCGAGGATGAATTTTTGGGAAAGTGGCTGGAAGCCCCGGTCGCTTTCGGCGCGTTTGAGGGCGAAAAGCTGATCGGGTTTGTGGAAGGCTCGATAGAAAGCTGGAACAACCGTTTTCGAATCAGCAATATCTGCGTGTTCGACCCTGCCCGGCGGCACGGGGGTCTGGGAACGACGCTCATGAACCGTATCACCGAAGCGGCGGAGTCCACAGGCGCGCGGATGATCGTGCTGGAAACTCAGTCCTGCAATGAAAGCGCCATTGCGTTTTATCGGAAAAACGGGTTTTCCATCATTGGCTTCGATCTGTACGCCTATTCCAACAACGACCCGGAGCGGCACGAAGTACGGATCGAAATGGGGAAAAAGCTTCAAGAACCGTCAAAGGGGATCGAACATGAAAAAAAGTATATCTGGCCGTCACCGCTTTTGCGCTGATCCTCTGCGTGGAGGGAGTATTCTCTTTGGCCGAGGGGATTGGGGCAAGGGGCTGGGGCGGCGTGAATTACGGACAAGTCCTGTTTCCGCTTCTGATCGGCGACTTTTCTTTCCGGCAGTTCAAGCGGGAAAAGTAAGCTGGCCCCGCTGAATGGCGCACAGCTGCTAAAAAAGGCTTATTTTGCAGTAAATTGAATAAAGGAAGCGTCTCCCCAAAGAGCAAGCATGGGGGAGACGCTTTTTCAGCGGAGGAAAGGCCGCTTTCCCTTGCCGAAAGCCCGCTTTCATGCTACAATAGCTGCGAAAAAGCGGGGGCGGCAATGCAGTCCCCGCCGAACGTGTTTGTCCGTAAAGGGGGAACGGGAACGATGTATTTGATCGTCGGGCTGGGCAATCCCGGCCAGCAGTATGCCCATACCCGGCATAACGTAGGCTTTGACGTGATGGCCGTGCTGGAAAAAAAGCTGGGGGTCACTATCAGCCGGGAAAAGGGCTATTCCCAGACCGCCGACTGCTTCGTGGACGGGCAGAAGGTGATTCTGGCCCTGCCCCAGACCTACATGAACCTGAGCGGCCTGGCCGTGAGGGAGCTGATGGACTACTATAAGATCCCGCCGGAAAACGTGCTGGTGATCTATGATGATATCGACATTCCGCAGGGAACAGTGCGCATCCGGCCCAACGGCAGCGCAGGCACCCACAACGGAATGCGTTCCATCGTGGCGGAGACCGGCACGGAGGATTTCCCCCGCATTCGCGTGGGCGTGGGCCAGCGGGGCCTCGGCTGGAATCTGGCGGACTGGGTGTTGAGTCATTACCAGACGGCGGAGGAACAGGAGATCGCCGACAAGGCCTACGAGCAGGCCGCCGACGCGGTGCTGGAATATCTGAAAAACGGGATTAACAGCGCTATGAACCGCTATAATACCAAGAAGCCAAAGAAGGAGAAGTCAACGAAGAAAGCGGCCCCGGAGGGGGACGACGCGGCGGCTTCGGAGCAGGCGGAGGAAGGAAAAGAATGAACGAGGGGCTTTTCAGCGCCTACGAAAGCCGGGACGAGTGGAAAACGCTGGTGGAACGGCTGGGCCGGGTGGGCTGTACGTCCGTTTATGAAATTTCCGAGGGCGAGCGGCCCTTTCTGGCGGCGGCGCTGCGGCGCAAGACGGGCCGCCCGGTGGTGCTGCTGTGCTCCACGGAGCTGGTGGCCCAGCGCTATGCGCAGGACATTGAGCGGCTGACCGGGGAAAAATGCGGCGTGTTGCCGCCGAGAGATCTGCAGTTCAGCCGCGCCGCGTCCAGCCGGGAAAGCACGTGGCTGCGGCTGCGCAATCTGGACGAGCTTTGCCGGAAAAAGGCGCGCATTCTGTGCCTTAGTCTGGAAAGCCTGCTGGACCGCTGCGTGCCGAAGGCGGTTTTCCGCCAGAGCGTGATCGCGCTGGAGGAAGGCCGGGATTATCCCCCGGAGGAACTGATGAACCGCCTGCTGGCCAGCGGCTACGAGCGGGTCTCCATGGTGGAGGGCTGCGGCCAGTGCGCCATGCGGGGCTCCATTCTGGACGTGTTCCCGCCCAACGAGGGCAACGCCCTGCGCGTTGAGTTTTTCGATACGCAGGTGGACAGCATCCGCCGGTTCGACTGCATCAGTCAGCGGAGCATTGAGCGGCTGTCCACGGCCCGTATCGCCCCGGCCACGGAATGCCTTGTGACCGACCGGAAAGCGGCGGCGGAGCGGCTTCGCCGGGCCATCGAGACCGGCGCGGGGGAGCGGGCAAAGGCGGAGGAGCTTCACGCCCAGGAGACCACGCTGGATAACGGCGATACGCTGCCGGCGCTGGACGAGTTCCTTTCCGAGCTGGACGCGCTGGAGCTCAGCGAAGACCTGCTGGACGGCAAACCTGCCAAGCTGGGCAAGACGGCCAAAGCCGCGAAGGAAGCCCGCCCGGAGGAAGAAACGGCGGAGGCCTTCCGGAAGGACGTGCCCGACGAGCGTCGCCATCTGGACGAAGCCGCGCTGGTGGAAGCGGGACAGACCCTGCGCACCGCGCCCATGTGGATGAACGTGCTGTGCGAGAAGACGGTTTCCGCGCTGGATTATCTGGACGACCCCATCCTTCTGTGCGACCGGCCCGAGCAGTACGCCGGGCGCATGAAGGTGTTGCAGGAGGAATTTGCCGAGGCCTACGAGGACGCGCGGCTGAGGGGCGACGCCTTCGACGAGCAAAAAAACCTGCGCTTCTCTTATGACGAGCTGCTGGCCGACTGGGAAAAGCGGCCCGTGGTATCGCTGAGCGACAACGTGCAGACCTCGCTGGGACGGCTCCTGCCGGATAAGCTGATCGCCTTCGGCTCCAAGCCGCCCATGCCCTATCAGAACCAGCTGGCCGCACTGGGCAAGGACATCAGGGCGTGGAAGGAGCAGAACTGCGCCATCATCCTGCTGACCGGCGGCGAGAACCGGGGCCGCAGGCTGCAGAAAACGCTGGAGGAGATGAACATCCCCTCCGTGTACTGCGAATCGCTGGACGGCAACATCATCCTGCGGGAAGTGGTGCTGCTGCCGGTCTCCTATAACAAGGGCTTTCTGCACCCGAACGCGCACCTGTGCGTGCTCAGCGATACGGATATTTTCGGCTCCGCCTATCACCGGGCCCGGAAGAAGCAGAACGCGGGGGAGCGGATTTCCAGCTTTACCGACCTGAAGCCCGGCGATTACGTGGTGCACGACCTGCACGGCGTAGGCGTTTATCTGGGCGTGACCCAGATGAAGGGCGACGGCGTGACCCGGGACTATCTGCAAATTCAGTACGCCGGAAACGACAAGCTCTACGTGCCCGCCGACCAGTTCGACCGGGTGCAGAAGTTCATCGGCGCGGAGCACAGCCTGCCCAAGCTGAACCATCTGGGCGGCGGCGAGTGGGAGCGTCAAAAGAGCAAGGTGAAGGCGGGGCTGAAAAAGCTGGCCTTCGATCTGGCGGCGCTGTACGCCCGCCGGGCCAAAAACCCCGGCTACGCCTTCAGCCACGAAAATCCGTGGCAGCAGGAGTTCGAGGACGCCTTCCCCTACGAGCTGACGCAGGATCAGCAGCAGTCCGTGGCCCAGATCGAGGCCGACATGGAAAGCCCTCACAACATGGACCGGCTTTTGTGCGGCGACGTGGGGTACGGCAAGACGGAGGTAGCCCTGCGGGCCGCCTTCAAGGCCGTGGTGGAGGGCAAGCAGGTGGCCCTGCTGGCCCCTACCACCATTCTGGTGCAGCAGCACTACAACACCATCAAGAAGCGCTTTTCCGGCTTCGACGTGCGGGTGGAGATGCTCAGCCGGTTCCGCACCGCCGCCGAGCAGAAGGAGACCCTGAAAAAGCTGGAAAAGGGCGAAGTGGACATGATCGTGGGCACCCATCGCCTGCTGGGCAAGGACGTGAAATTTCATGATCTGGGCCTGTTGATTGTGGACGAGGAGCAGCGGTTCGGGGTGAACCACAAGGAAGCCATTAAAAATATGAAGGAAAAGGTGGACGTGCTCACCCTGTCCGCCACGCCCATTCCCCGCACCCTGCACATGAGCATGGTGGGCATCCGGGACATGAGCCTGCTGGAAACGCCGCCGGAGGAGCGGCTGCCCGTCAAGACCTACGTGATGGACTACGACGACGGCGTCATCCGGGAGGCCATCCGCCGGGAGCTGCAGCGGGACGGGCAGGTTTACTTCCTATATAATCGGGTGCGCTCCATCGAGCAGATGCGCCAGCGCATACAGGCGCTGGTGCCCGAGGCCCGCATCGGCGTGGCCCATGGCCAGATGCGGGAAAACGCGCTGGAGGACGTGATGCTGGACTTCTACGCCGGGGCCTACGACGTGCTGCTGTGCACCACCATCGTGGAAAGCGGGCTGGACGTGCCCGAGGCCAACACGCTGATCGTTTTTGACGCGGATCATTTCGGCCTGAGCCAGCTGTACCAGATCCGGGGCCGGGTGGGCCGCAGCAGCCGTCAGGCCTACGCCTACTTCACCGTCCGCGCCAACAAGAGCCTGTCGGAGACCGCCCAGAAGCGGCTGAACGCCATTCGGGAGTTCACCGAGTTCGGCGCGGGCTACCGCATCGCCATGCGCGATCTGGAAATTCGCGGCGCAGGCGACGTGCTGGGCCCGGAGCAGAGCGGCCACCTGAGCGCCGTGGGCTACGACATGTACGTCAAGCTGATCGAGCAGGCGGTGGGGGAGGCCCAGGGCAAGGAGCAGATCCCCGAGCTGGATACCCGGGTGGAGCTGAACATCGACGCGTATCTGCCGGAAAGCTATGTCCGGGAGGAGCGCCTCCGGGTGGAGGTATACAAGCGCATCGCCATGGTGGAGGACGAGGAGAGCCGCCTGTCCATCGAGGAGGAGCTGATCGACCGCTTCGGCGATATTCCCGAGCCGGTGGAGAACCTCATCCGCATCGCCCAGCTGCGGGGCGTGACCCGCAAGTTGGGGGTCAGCCATCTGTCCCTGCGGCCCGACGGCGTTCACCTGCGGCTGGATGAGCGGCACATGCCCGAGCCCGATCAGCTGTTTGAAGCCATCACCAAAGCGGACGGGCGGCTGCGCTTCGCTGTGGGCAAAAAGCCGGAGCTGGTGCTCTGCGAGCGGAATCTGTCCCCCGAGGCAGCGGTGGATATGGCGATCCCTGTGATGACGAAGGTTCACGAAGAATTGTCCGCCCTGCGGGAGAAACAAAAAGAGCTTCCCGCGCCGGAAAAAGCCTGACGGAAAGCAGCTGCTTCAAATTCCAAATGGAAGGAAAAACAGGGGCGCTTTGTACTTGCAACTTGGACGCTTTCGTGTTATCATTCATCTAAGCAGACCTCCCAAAAGAAGCCTGCCATTAATACAGGAGGTAAACGACGATGGCATATGTAATTTCTGACGAGTGCATCATGTGCGGCGCCTGCCAGTCCGAGTGCCCCGTGGAAGCGATCTCCGAGGGCGACGGCAAGTACGTGATCGATCCTGATAAGTGCATCGAATGCGGCGCTTGCGCCGGCACCTGCCCCGTGGGAGCTCCCGCCCAGGCGTAATGGTGCAACCAAAAAAACGGCCCGAAAGGGTCGTTTTTTTGTTTCTATATATTTATATACTGCTTTTCTTTGAATGGCGTTTTTCCGAACATTTCCGGGAAGATGGGAAGGGACGTCCTCCCCAGCGGACAGACCCGTAAGCCAAAATTGAATACAATCCGAGAACAAACTGCAAATGAGCACAGGCGGAAATTCGGCTGAAAAGAGCTGAAAACAGGGCTGAGTCAACGGCTGGGGAGCCTCAAAGAGCCTGCGAAAAAAACCATTCGTTTTGACAAGTGAAGGAAATCAAAACGTTTATTGCGAACAATGTGATGGCTTTGTGCAGAAAAAGGCTGGAAATCGGGAAAGAACATTGACAAAATGGTCAGTATGACGTAAAATCAGGAATAACCGCTGTACATTCCTGAAACAATGTTCGACGGGAAGCGAAAAGAAAGGATGGACACTGAACATGAAGAAGCTGCTCTCTCTGGTTCTGGCCGCTGCGATGCTGCTCTCTCTGGTTCCCGCTGCCTTCGCTGAGGAAGCCGAGACCAAGAGCATCAATGGCAAAGAATACGGCGTGGATTACACCTCTCTGTATTCTCAGTTTGGCAAGGAAACCACCATTGCCGATGTTACCGAGGATGAGGAAACCGGCCTGTGCTACATCGAAAAGGATGGCGTGGAGTACGAACTGGGCCTTGACTTCCTGAGCATGGCCATGGTTTACAACACCCAGGTCGTCGACGGCTGGGATACCGAAGACGATGTGTACGCGACCTGGTGGCGCTACTACATGCAGCGCTGGAACTACCTGATGCCCGAAATTCCCCTGTACGCCAACGAGTACTACGATCTGTACAACGCGCAGATCAAGGGCACGGACGAGCATCCCACCAACCCCTACTGGTCTCCCGCTGCCGCTCTGATCGACTGGACCTCCGAAAAAGAGGACAACAGCATCATTATGGGCAACACCACCGATCTGTCCGGCAAGTTCCGTTACGCGGCCTTCGGTGGCACCAACCCCGGCGCGGCCGATCTGGACGTGCAGAACCTGTCCACCGGTCTGGAAACCGTCGCTACCACCAAGGAGGGCGGCTTCGAGTGGAACCCCACCGTTGTGAAGTCTCACGAAGAGACCATGAACGAGGACGGCACCCGCACCTACACCGTGACCATCTATGACGATCTGAAGCTCAGCGACGGCACCCCCGTCACCGTGAAGAACTACGTGGTCTTCCCCATGGTGTTCTCCAGCCCTGTGGGCGTGGCCGCCGCCGGCAAGGATCACCAGTCCGGCATGACGCTGGAGGGCTTCAAGACCTTCAACACCTATGACGGCACCGAGGGCTCCGGCACCAAGGAGCTGGCCGGTCTGCGGATGATCGACGATTACACCTATTCCATCACCGTGGCCGCCGATTATGCCAACTACTTCTACGCCATTACCTACGCCGGCCTGTCTGCCTACGACGTTTCCCTGTGGATCGGCGACGCCGACGTGAAGGACGACGGCAACGGCGTGTACTTCACCGACGACTTCTACGCCAAGGAAGGCGACAAGTACGTGATGGCTGACCACATCGTGACTGCCAGCCAGAATACCGACACCACTTATCCCTACTCCGGCCCCTATGTTGTCAAGTCCTACGACAGCGCCGACAAGTCCGCTGTGCTGGAGCTGAACCCCAACTTCAAGGGCAACTACGAAGGCGTGAAGCCCACCATCGCCAAGGTCGTTTATAAGAAGATCGTTTCCAGCACTCAGCTGGAGGACCTGAAGGCCGGTACGCTGGACGTCATCGCGGGCATCACCGGCGGCGACGAGACCAACGAGGCGCTGGCGCTGGCTGACGGCTCCGACGGCAAGTACGTCTACACCCACTACAGCCGCGCCGGATATGGGAAGCTGGGCTTCCGCGCCGACTACGGCCCCGCTCAGTTCACCGAAGTGCGCCAGGCGATCGCCTACTGCATGGACCGCGCCAAGTTCGCCAAGGACTTCACCGGCGGCTATGGCGGCGTTGTGGACGGCCCCTACTATTCCGGCAGCTGGATGTACAAGGCCGCTGTGGATCAGGGCATGATCCTGAACGCCTATGCTACCTCCGTGGACAGCGCTATCGAAGTGCTGACCGAGGGCGGCTGGGTGTACGATGCTGAGGGCAACGACTACGTCGAGGGCGTCCGCTACAAGAAGATCCCCGGCGATATCGCTACCGAGAACGACATCAACTACAAGTCCAAGGACGGCGCTTATGTGACCACCAAGGTCGGCGACGACTACTATATGCCGCTGGTCCTGAACTGGTACGGCACCTCCGACAACCCCTTCACCGATCAGCTGATGACCGGTTTCGCCTCCAACGACAACGTGATCGCCGCCGGCTTCAACGTGCAGTACACCATCGGCGACTTCTCGCCCATGCTGGACGAACTGTATCAGGCTGCGGTGTACGGCTACTATTCCGGCAGCCCCATGTACTCCGTGTTCAACTTCGCGACCGGTTTCACCTCTGCTGCGTATGACTACTCCTACCAGATGACCATCGATCCCGCCATGTACGACGACTATTCTGCGTACTACATCAAGGATCAGGCCGACGTGTACTGGCTGAAGTAATCGCAACAAAAACGAGACCCGGTTCGGGAGCGTTTCGCTCCCTCACCCCAAGGCAGGGTTCATCCCCTGCCTTGGGGATATTACAGTTCTAGGAAAACCAACGATGTTTTTCCCGGACAGGAGTCGGAGCGAGGAATGATCAATGGGTAGATATATCGTTAAGAGAATCGGCTATATGCTGCTAGTTCTCGTTATTTTGTCCTTTTTGATGTTTATCATTTACAACATGGTTCCCAGCAATCGTGCCTATACGGACGCCAAGGCTGAGATCCAGACCATGAAAAAAGGCATGTCCGCCGCGGACATGGACACCCGTTTTCAGGAACTATACCTGAAATATCAGCGCCGTTACGGCACGGACACCAATAACATGGTGATCCGCTATCTCCGCTGGGTAGGCCTGTATCCGTTGTATGACGGAAGCTACAGCGGCCTGCTGCAGGGCAACTTCGGTTATTCATATGAAGCCCGCGACGAGGTCATCAACGTGGTGAAGCCTCGCATGGGCAACACCATATTTATCAATATATTCGCAACCATTCTGGCTCTGGGGATCACCATTCCTCTGGGCATCCATTGTGCTGTCAAGAAAAACAGCCGGGGCGACCAGGCCGTGCAGATGCTGACCATCATCGGCTACAGCCTGCCTACCTTCCTGATCGCTATTTTATTCATCTGGATCTTCTGCTCGCTGCTGCACATTTTCCCGCCCAGCGGCATCAAGACCCCGGGCAGCAGCTACACGGGCTGGAAGTTCTTCACCGACCGGATGTATTTCCTGGCCCTGCCCCTGATCGTCATGACCTTCTGCTCTCTGGGTGGCATGACCCGTTATGTCCGCGCCTCCATGATCGAAGCGCTGTCCATGGACTGCATCAAGACGGCTCGGGCCAAGGGCGTTCGGGAAAAGGCCATCATCTATTCTCACGCTTGGCGCAACGCCCTGATTCCCATCGTCACGCTGGTGGTGGGCTGGTTCCTGGGCATTTTCTCCGGCTCTGTGGTCATTGAGCAGATGTTTGCCCTGAATGGCATGGGCGACCTGATGATCTCGTCCCTGCGCACGGCGGACTTTGACGTCATCATGCTGCTGCAGATGTTCTACGTCATGCTGTCCCTGTTGGGCAATCTGATTATCGACATCGTGTACGGTCTGGTGGATCCGCGCGTCCGCGTCAGCAAGTAAGGAGGAGAGAAGCAAATGAGCAAAAAGCAGAATCAGCAGTCCTCCTCCAAAAAGGGCTTTGCGCCCTTCCGCTGGATCAGCCGCGCCTTCATGGGCGCCAGCCGCCAGTACGCCGAGGAAACGCTGCAGCAGCAGGAAGAAAACCGCATCAACGATGTGGAAGAAATCGTCAGCCCCGGCCGTCAGCTGGTGCGTAATTTCATGGAACGGAAGCTGGCCGTGTTCGCGCTGTGCGTGGTCATCGCCATGTTCCTGTTCGTGTTCATCGGCCCCCTGTTCCTGACTAACTATTCGGACAGCTACACCGAGGTCACCCAGAAGAGCGTGCCCCCGACCATGAGCATGATGTCCGTGCCCCGGGAGCTGCGGGACGATATTAAGATGATCGACGCCAACGGCAGTTTTACCGTGGGTCTGTCCAACGCCGGCAAGGTCTATGTCTGGGGCGCGACCCAGATCGGCACCACCGGCGTCAACGTGGCCAACATTCCCGACGAGGTCAAGAATACCAAGATCGCCATGGTGGCCGCCGGTATCGATCACATTGTAGCCATCGGCGAAAACGGCAAGGTTTACGCCTGGGGCAATAACAAGCTGGGCCAGTACGGCCGCACGCAGGAAATGATCGATAACCCCAATATCGCCGTGATGCCGGAAGAGATCATGGTGGAGGGCGGCATTGACGTGGCCAACGTCAAGAAGCTGACCTGCGGCTATCAGTGCTCCGCCATTCTGATGAACGACGGCACCCTGTATATGTGGGGCAACAAGCTGACCTACGCCAACATCGACAAATTCCTCGATAATCACGGCCTGAAGGACGTGGCCTTCCTGCTGAACTACATCGTCGGCATTAAGGAAGAAGGCACCAGCGTTTACACCGGCACCCGCGGCCTGTACGGCACCCTGCGCACCAACGTGTACGCCCAGTCCCAGAAGACTAAGGATTTCCTGGACGGACGCACCATCGAGCGGATCGTGGCCACCAGCGATACCCTCTGTCTGGAACTGAGCGACGGCTCTATCGCCCTGTCCGGCGACTTCACCTCCGACTGCGTGGAGATCCCCGAGTTGGAAGAGGACGAGCACTTCCTGATCGGCAGCATCAGCGCCGGTACCTATCATTACACCGGCATTACCAACAAGGGTCATGTGTACTCCTGGGGTAAGAACCACTTCGGCCAGTCAAATGCGCCTGCCAAGGTGCAGGGCGCGGCGCAGGTCTTCACCGGCTCCTTCCAAAACTATGCCGTGGATGAAAACGGCAAACTGCTTGGCACCTGGGGTCTGAAGGGCTACCTTTTTGGCACCGATACCTACGGCGCGGACATCTTCCAGCGCATCTGCGCGGGCGGTAAGATGACCATGACCATCGGCGCTGTGGCCGTTATCTTCTCCACCATCATCGGTATCATCATCGGCTGCCTGTCCGGCTACTTCGGCGGCAAGGTGGATATGGTGCTGATGCGCGTGACGGAGATCTTCACCGCCATTCCCTTCCTGCCCTTCGCCATGATCCTGAGCTCCGTCATGAGCCAGATGACCTTGAGCGAGGATATGCGTATCTTCATTATCATGGTCATTCTGGGCGTGCTGACATGGCCGTCGCTGGCCCGTCTGGTGCGCGGTCAGGTTCTGGTGGCCCGCGAAAGCGAGTACGTCACCGCCGCCAAGGCCATGGGCGTCAGCGAACGGACGATCGCCTTCAAGCACATCCTGCCCAACGTGGTCTCCGTCATTCTGGTGACTCTGACGCTGGACTTCGCCGGCTGTATGCTGACCGAATCCTCCCTGAGCTATCTGGGCTTCGGCGTTCACTATCCGCGGCCCACTTGGGGCAATATGCTGAACGGTGCCAACAACGCCACCATCATCGGCAACTACTGGTGGCAGTGGCTCTTTACCTCCCTGTTCCTGGCCATCACCACGATCTGCATCAACATCGTGGGCGATACGCTGCGCGACGTAATGGACCCCAAGTCCAACATTGATAAGTAAGGGGGAAAGAGAAATGCCGTTGTTGGAAGTTAAAAACCTTCATACCTACTTCAAAACGAAAAAGGGTATCGTGAAGGCTGTCAATGATGTTTCCTATTCCCTTGAGCCCGGCAAGACCATCGGTATCGTGGGTGAGTCCGGTTCCGGCAAGTCTGTTTCCGCCATGAGCATCCTGCAGTTGCTGGACGCCAACGGTTACATCGCCGGGGGCGAGGTGCTCTTCGAGGGCAAGGATCTGACGAAGCTGTCCCTGAACGAAATGTACCAGATCCGCGGCAACGCGATCTCCGTGATCTTTCAGGAGCCTATGACCTCCCTGAACCCCGTGTTCACGGTGGATCGTCAGCTGAGCGAGCCCTTCATCATCCATCAGGGCAAAACCAAGAAGGAAGCCCATGAGCTGGCCCTGAAAATGCTGGCCGACGTGCAGATTCCCAACCCGGAGGCCGTCATTCGCCAGTATCCTCATCAGCTGTCCGGAGGGATGCGGCAGCGGGTCATGATCGCCATGGCGCTGGCCTGCCGCCCGAAAATCCTGATTGCCGACGAGCCCACCACGGCTCTGGACGTGACCATTCAGGCGCAGATTCTTCGTCTGATGAACGAATTGCAGGAAGAAAAGGGCACCAGCATCATTTTCATCACCCACGATCTGGGCGTGATCAACGAAATGGCGGACGACGTGGCGGTGATGTACTGCGGTCAGGTGGTGGAGAAGGCTTCCGCCCGCACCATCTTCTCCGACTGCAAAATGAGCCATCCCTACACCGAGGGCCTGATGTTCTCCATTCCCCGGCTGGATTCCAAGGACAAGATCGAGCCCATCCCCGGCGTGGTGCCCCACCCGCTGGCCCTGCCCAAGGGCTGCAAGTTCGCGCCCCGCTGCAAATACTGCACGAAGAAGTGCATGGAAGAAGAACCCGAGCTGAAGGACATGGGGAACGGGCAGCTGATCCGCTGCTTCTACCCGGAGAAGGAGGTGAGACGGAGTGCAGCACACAAAGAAATTACTGTCCATCACTAATCTGAAAAAGTATTTCCCCGTCGCCAAGTCCTCCGTCTTCCAGAAGACCCAGCAGTATGTCCGCGCCAACGAGGACATCTCGCTGGACATTTATGAGGGCGAGACCATCGGCGTAGTAGGCGAGTCCGGCTGCGGCAAGAGCACGCTGGGCCGGGTGCTGCTGCAGCTCTATCCCCAGACGGCCGGCAGCACCATGTACTACGGCAAGACGCTGGCGGAAGTAGCGCCCAGCTACATGGAGGATACGCTCCGTCATCTGGATAAGTACCGTCAGAAGTACAAGAAGGCGCAGGAAAAGGCCGCCGAGCTCAACCGCAAGGTGGAGGAGATCGGCGAGGACAAGGCCGATTTTTACCTGCTGCAGGATCGCAATCTGGCCCGCTGCGACGAGCAGACCTGCCTGGATCATATGGTGAAGATCGTCGGCGGCTTCTTTGCCGTGGATGACAACGATCAGGGGCGTCAGCTGATCCTGAGGGAGTACGAAGCCAGCGCTAAACGTGCACAGCTGTCAGCCCGTCGTTTGGAGCTGTCGGTAGAGCTGGAGCACCGCAAGGGCAGCAACGCCGGCGGCGTGGAAAAGCTGGAAGAAAAGATCAAGGCGCTGGACAGTGAGATTGCCGTTCAGGATCAGCAGACCGCCGATGTGGAGGCTTCTCTGACGGCTCTTCGGCAGAAGTATGCCGACAATCCCGAATTTGCCAAGTATGAAGCCATGCGGGATGACGGCGTTGACCTGTCCCGGCTGAAATATAAGGAGCAGCGGGCGCTGCGCAAGGATCTGCAGATCATTTTCCAGGATCCCTATTCCAGCCTGAACCCCCGCTTCACCATCGGCCAGATCATCGAGGAAGGTCTGGTGACCCACCACTTCTACAAGCACGGCTCCGAAGCCATGCGGCAGTACATCATTGAGACGATGGAAAAATGCGGTCTGCAGGATTATATGCTGCACCGTTATCCCCATCAGTTCTCCGGCGGCCAGCGGCAGCGTATCTGCATTGCCCGCGCGCTGGCGGTACAGCCCAAGTTCATCGTGTGCGACGAGTGCGTCTCCGCGCTGGACGTGTCCATTCAGTCCCAGATCATCAACCTGCTGCAGGAGCTGAAGGAAAAAGAGAACCTGACCTACATGTTCATCTCCCATGACCTGTCGGTGGTTCGCTATATCTCCGACCGTATCTGCGTCATGTATCTGGGCAACGTGGTGGAGCTGGCCGATGCGGAAACCATCTTCCGCGACCCGCGTCATCCCTACACGGTGGCGCTGCTGTCTTCCATTCCTACCACCGACCCCGACAGCCTGGACAAGGAGCGCATCCTGCTGGAGGGCAACATCCCCAGCCCCATCAAGCCCCCGTCCGGCTGCAAGTTCCACACCCGCTGCTACATGGCCTGCGACAAGTGCAAGCGCGTCCCGCCGGAGCTGCGGGAGGTGGAACCCGGTCATTTCCTGGCCTGCCACTTCCCCGAAAAGAAGCTGGATGAGAACGGCAACTACCTCTTCGAGCTGCCCAAGATGGAGAAGAAGTCCAACCGTACCGCGGCGCAGGAGCCTCAGGCATGATCTGGAAGCGTCTGAAAAAAGTCACTCCCGAGCAGGAAAAGGAATTCAGCGAGCGCATGGAAGGCGTACCCTTTCAGGACAAGGTCATCATGGTGGTGACGGCGTTCTTTGTGATCGTGATTCCCTGCCTGCTGGTGGTCGGCGGCATGAGTCTGCTGGTCATGTGGATTCTCGGAATGCTATAAGCCGATCCGGCTGTTCCCGTTGGGGGCAGCCGGATTTTTGATGAATCGCTATAGAAAAACGAAGGGGGAAACGATATGCTGGAACAACTGGAAGCCGTTGTTCGCCGCATTGGGCAAACGGTGGTCACGGCGGCGAAATTGTCGGTGACGGAAAAAGAAGGCCACGCCAATTTTGTGACAGACGTGGACGTTCGAGTCCAACGAATGATGATGGAGGAGCTGGGCGCGCTACTCTCGGATGCTGCGTTTATTTGCGAGGAAAAGGAAAACGAGAAGCTCTCGGAGGGGGAAACGTGGATCGTTGACCCCATTGACGGGACCACGAACCTGATCCACCACTACCATCATTCGGCCCTTTCGGTGGCATTGCTGCGGAACCGGAAGCCTGTGCTGGCCTGCGTCTACAATCCCTTTACGGAGGAACTGTTCAGCGCGGAAAAAGGGCACGGAGCATGGCTGAACGGGAAGCGGATCGCCGTCTCCCATCGTCCGCTGAATAACGCGCTGATCGGCTTCGGCACGGCTCCCTACTATGAAGAACTGAGCCGCGCTACCATGAAGATCGCTTATCGGCTTCTGCATGAAGCAGGCGATCTGCGGCGTTCCGGCTCGGCGGCGCTGGATCTGGCCTATGTGGCCTGCGGCCGCATGGACGCTTTCTTCGAGTTGCGTCTGAAGCCGTGGGATATCGCGGCGGGCGCGCTGCTGGTGACGGAAGCAGGCGGCGTGTTTACCATGCCGTTGAACGAGAAAGTGGACTTTGACCTGTCCACGGCGGTGGTCGCCAGCAATGCGGAGTGTTTAGAGGGCCTTTGCCAAATTGTACTGGAAGAAGCGGCGGGGGAATCAGCCTGACAGGCGCAACATAAGGCAAAAGGGCGAACGGAAAATTTCCGCTCGCCTTTTTCTATTGAATGATCGACGGTGCAAGGCATCGTCCATATTCAGTATTCTCCGGGTCGATCATTTCGCCGGTCTGCGCATTGAGAATGATCGGTCGATAATACGGCTCATCCTCCAACCAGCCGTCCGTGTAGAACGGCCCGTTTCTTTCCGCCAAGGGGCCGTCCTGCTGATATTCGACCCACACGACCCAAGAAGGCAGCAGAAGCTGTTCCTGCGGGTTCTCCGTATCATACTGCACATATCCAAGCGCTGCACGATCGACCGCCCGAATGTAGCCCGCGTCAATCAACTCTTCCACTTTGTTCTTGACGCATTCAAACGGAAGCAGGGGAATGTCTTCCCGTACAACGTCGGTTTCCTCATAAAAGACACACTTGAGTAAAAAGGAATCTTCGTCCCAGACATCGACAGAAGCGCAGCCACGGCTTTCCAGCAGATAGTTTTCATCCCCAACGGCTTTGGTGGAGAAGGTGCTGTGAACGCTCCCCATGAAGGGAATGCCGTGGAAGATCTGGTGAAATTCCAAGTGATAATAGCCTTTTTCGCTGATGGGATCCCCGGTCTTTTTGGAAAAAGTGCGGTCAAAAACGGCGACGTTGGTTAAATCCAGCGAGTCGTTTGGAAATAATTCCGAGACCTGTTTTTTCGCAGCCGCAACAGCATCCCCCAAAAGAAGGGCATTGTTGTCCGCGTAAGCCGCGTCCATGCGGTAATCCGACAAAAGATGGGAATCCCATCCCATGACAGCCTGATTGTAGGAAGCGTCGTCCTTCCGCGTTTTTCCCCATATGGGCGGCGTTGCGTGATCGTAAGCCGTCGAAAAAGGGGTCGATTGAAAGCTGTAGGAGTTGACCTCGTCCGTTTCCATGGCCGATGTGCAAAAGGCTTGAAGCTCCTCGACACGCGCGTCAGGCAGCGGAGATGCAGCCTGCACCAGAATCACCGGGGCAGTTTCCACGGATGGAATTTCGATCTCCACATTGACAGGAATCGTTCGTCCGTAAGCCTCATAGATTTCCTGCCAACGGGGAAAAGTCACGCCGGGCAACTCTCGAATGGAGTAGGAGCGTCCCTCTCCGATAGCCAGCCTCGGCCATAACATCAGCAGAGAAAGACAGAGTGAGAACAATCGCGGCTTTTTCATGACCACCCCTCCATTATAAAGTGTTGTTATAAAATGGAACGAAAATAGAGGGAAAAAACCTGCAAGCAGCGGCAAGAGAGGTCATGAGTTTGATACAAAGGGTGGACAATGGCGACCTTCTCTTTCCAATAAATGGGAAACTACACCAAAC
>OLQL01000327.1_pt1 | contig 52671 bp, 56 predicted proteins | sample 1672971 | NCBI WGS metagenome assembly OLQL01 (sample SAMEA3136742, study PRJEB25190) | human gut metagenome | biome: human gut; feature: human-associated habitat; material: faeces | place: Austria | collected 2013
GCTTTCTTTTGCACACTTTTCTTTCGCCACCGAAAGAAAAGTGTGAACGCCCCATTGGACGACAAGTCCCAATCCGCGCCGGAGTCGGCGCGTCAGCCCCCGCCGCGGGGTTTCCTTACGGCGGGGGCGGCTGCCTTCCATGCTTGCAGGGGACTTTCCTCTGTTCCAACCATCGGCGCGGCCCGCCCTCCCACAAAGAACCCCAGCCGTTGACTTTCACCTCCGAAGTGTGGTAAGATAGGAGCGCGGAAAGGCTTTTAAGGGTTAGCCTTTACTGTCCAGCACCACGATGATTACCGGCATCGCGGTGCTTTCTTTTTCCTGCGTGGTTCTCTCGATCTTTACCGTCGTTGTTACGGTGGTGCGGATCGTGATAACTTCCGTAGTCTTGGACTGCATAGGCCCCACCTCCCTTCCGTCCATGAATGGCGTTTGGTTTCGGTGTCAGCCAATCCGCGCTCCCTGTGCTCTTGGTTTCCCGGGAACACGTTTTCATGATAACATAGGGCTGGCGAGCCTGTCAGCCTTTTTTCATCCCTTCCTCGCCCCTCTTGCATTGAAACCTTTTCCATGCTAGGATAATCTGGGTTTGAATGGTTCTTTTTCAATATGCATCATCCATACGAAAAGAGGGAAACACCATGGCAAATGGAAAATGGGATCTAACCTTCCTTTATAAGGGCTTTGACGACCCGCAGCTTGAGAAGGATATTGAAAAGCTCCACGCGCTGGCGCTGGAAGGACGGAAGCTCCCCGAAAGCGAAGGCTCCGACGTGGAAAAACTGACCGCCGTGATGCAGGCAGAAACGGAACTGAACGATCTGCTGTACCAGACTTTCGGCTTTGTGCAGCTTTCGCTGGCCACCGACTGCAATAACCAGCAGGGTCAGCTTCTGCTGGATCGACTGAGTAATCTGATGGTGGACGTGCGTCTCACCGGCAGCGCCTGGGTTCGCTTCATCGGCGCGGTGGACGATTTGGAAGGTGCTATTGCTCAGAGCGATTATTTGAAGAGTCTTGCGTTCCACCTGCGGGAATATAAGGAACAGTCCGCCCATATGCTGGACGCCGATTTGGAAAAGTGGGCGCTGCGCCTGTCGCTGGACGGCGGAGACGCTTTCTCCAAGCTGCGTGACCGCCTGATGGGCAGCCATACGGTGGAACTGAACGGCGAAAGCCTGCCTCTGCCCGCTGTGCGCGGCATGGCCTACGATCCCGACCCCAAGGTGCGGAAGGAGGCCTACGAGGCCGAACTCAAGTCCTACGCCAAGGTGGAAACGCCCATGGCCTTCTGCCTGTCCTCCATCAAGGGTCAGGCCATGACGCTGTGCGAAGCGAGGGGCTATTCCGATCTGCTGACCCAGCAGTTGGCCGAAACCCGCATGGAGCGGGAAACGTTGGAAGCCATGCTGACCGCCATCCGGGAAGCGCTGCCGGATTTCCGCCGCTACCTGCGCCGCAAGGCGGAAATGCTGGGCCATCCCGATGGCCTGCCCTTCTATGATCTGTTCGCCCCGGTGGGCGATGTGCAGCTCCGCTATACGGTGGACGAAGCCCACGACCTGCTGATCGACACCTTCTCCAAGGTGCATCCCGGCATTGCCGCCCTGATGGACGAGGCCTTCCGCAATCACTGGATCGATTTCTTCCCCGCCGAGGGCAAAGAAGGCGGCGCGTTCTGCGAGGGCTTCCATCAGCACGACCAGAGCCGGGTGCTGACCAATTTTGTGGGCAGCTTCTCCGACGTGAGCACGCTGGCCCATGAGCTGGGCCACGCATGGCACAACCGCTGCCTGACCTCCGTGCCCATGCTGATGACCGAGACGCCCATGCCGCTGGCCGAGACGGCTTCCATCTTCAACGAGACCCTGCTGAGCCAGACTGTCCGCCGCAGCGCCGACGACGCGACCCGTCTTGTGCTGCTGGAAAACAGCCTGATGGAGGCCACCCAGACCGTGGTGGATATCTACAGCCGCTATCTGTTCGAATCCGCCGTCATCGAGGCCCGTAAGACCCATATCCCCTCCGCGCAGGAACTGAACGGCTTCATGCTGGACGCACAGGAGCAGAGCTACGGCGACGGCCTGAGCAAGGACGCGCGCCATCCCTCCATGTGGGTGTGCAAGAGCCATTACTACTCCACCGGCCTGCACTTCTATAACTTCCCCTATGCTTTCGGCCTGCTGTTCGGTCTGGGCGTATTCGTCCAGTTCCAGAAGGAAGGCCCGGCTTTCGTGCCCAAGTACGATAAGCTGCTGGCCTCCTGCGGCAGCGATACCGTGCGTAATGTGGCCGCCTCCGTGGGTATCGACGTGAACAGCGTGGACTACTGGCGCAGCGCGCTGGACGTGGTGCGCGGCGAGATCAACGAATTCCTTGCCCTGAGCGAAAAGAAATGCTGAGCGAAGCAACATGGATCCATCGCGCCGCTGCGGTGTTTCAGGGGGCTGATACCCCCCTGTACATCGTGGGCGGCGCGGTGCGCAATCCCCTGATGGGTCTGCCTATCAGCGACGTGGACGTGTGCGGCCCCGCCCGGCCCGAAGCCGTGCTGGCGATGTGCGAGGGCACGGAGGTGCGGGCCCATCTGCGGGCCGCTTATTTCGGCACCGTCGAACTGCACCTGACCGACCCGGACGGTACGCGGCATATGGCCGAGTACACCACCTTCCGGGAGGACAGCTACCGCTGCGGCCATAAGCCGGATCAGGTGCGCTTTACCACGGACATCGCCGTGGACGCCCTGCGCCGGGATTTCAGCGTCAACGCGCTGTACCGGCAGGTTTCCCCGGACGGGCTGGGGCCGGGGATCGACCCCACCGGCGGTCTTGCCCATCTCCGGCAGGGCGTTTTGCACACCGTCACCGCCGATCCCGATCAGGTGCTGAAGGACGACGGCCTGCGCATCCTGCGGGCCGCTCGCTTTCAGGCGGAGCTGGACTTGGAGCCGACGGAAGCACTGCTGGAAAGCCTGACCCGATATGCCCCGCTGCTGCGGGATATCGCCCGGGAACGCCTGCGGGAGGAATTGCAGAAGACCCTGCTGGCGGACTGGCGCTATCCGCAGCTGAAACGCCGCCGCCCGGGTACGGAGAGCGGTCTGCGTACCATTCTTCATATTGGGGAATGGCCGGAACTGCTGGGCTCCCTGCCCTGCCGGGAGGAAAATCTGTCCGCCCTGAAAAATCAGGCCCGGATGGAAATCCTCCCGCCGGTGAGTCAGCGGCTGGCGCTATTGCTGGCGGGGGCCGACCGGGCCGAGTCCGCCGCAAGGCTGGAAGACCTGCGCTTTTCCCGCCGGGAAGTCGAAGCGGCCCTTCGATTGATGGACGCGTTCCTGCTGGACGAACCAACGAGTGTTCAGCTGGCCCGCGCTGGGCTGGAGGTGCTGGAGGGCGTGTGTCAGATGCGCTCGGCCCTGGGACAGCGGGAACAGGCTGATGGACTGGCCGGACGGATTCGCTCCCTCCGGGAAAGCGGCGCGCCCCTGTCCCTGAAAGCGCTGGCCGTTTCCGGGGACGATCTGCTGCCCCTGTTCCGCACGGCGGGAGTTCCGCTGAGCCGTATGGGCGGCGTGCTGAACGCTCTGTGGGAACGGGCGGTCAGCGGTCGCGTTCCCAACCGCCGGGAGAAACTGCTGGGGGCGGCAAAGCAAATGCTGGAAGCGCTCCCTGAAAACGAGGTTTCCCCGTGCGGAAAACGTACTTTTTGAGGGAAAATGGCTGAAACTTACGGAATGACTGGCCCGTACCCTTGCATTTTTTTCGGCGCTGGTGTATAATGTCATCGTTCCAAATTAGAAAGGGGGACAATGCAAGATGAAATCCGTGACCATCAAGCTGAGCTTGGCTGAAAACGTGAAGTCTTTCGTCAACATCGTGAATCGTTATCCTTATGACGTTGATCTGCGTGCAGGCCGTCATGTGGTGGATGCAAAGTCCATTCTGGGCATCTTCAGTCTGGATCTGAGCAAACCCATCACCATGGAGATCTACACTGATTCCTGCGATGATCTGCTCAACGACATCAAGCCCTTCATGGCTTAATGCCGCCCGCCTGCCTTCGGGCAGGCCAAGCTGCACTCGTTGAAATGGTGCCCGAAAGGGCATTTGGTGGGTGCGCCGCAGCTGCCTGCGGCGCATCCTTCTTCTTTATTCGCCGGACTTGCGCGGAAAAGGCCAGAGAGGGGGAAAGCAAATGCCGGAGGGATTCGCAAAACGCCATATCTCCGATGCGGAAAACCGACTGCGGCTGCTTCTTTGCATCGACGCTCTGGGCCTTTGTACCCGCGAGGAGCTCTGGCCCTTTGTGGCAAAGCTGGAATTGATGGAATACATGCCCATGTGTCTGTATCTGGACGAACTCCTGAGGGACGGTTCCCTGATGGAAGGCCAGTATGCAGTACAGGGCGTTTTGTTTTTAACGGGCGGGGGACGGGAAGCGTTGGAACTGTTCCAGCGGCGGATGCCCCGCAGCGACCGCGACCGCATTCTGCTGGCCGCGCCCCAGTACGCCGCCCAGTTGAGTGAAAAACGGCAGATCCGCACGGCCTATGAGCTGGCGGATCGGGGCCGATACCGGCTCAGCTGCTCTGTCACCGAGGGTGAACACCCGACGCTGTTCCTGCGCATCGACACCGACTCCAAGCGCCTTTGCGAAGCGGCCAGCCGGCACTTCCGCCAGTGCGCCGCCCGGCTGATCACCCGGCTGTACACGCTGCCTCCGGCGGCGGAAGCGGTGCAGCCCCATCGGACGGATAATCTGGAAGAAGCCCTGAAGACCGCCCGCCCCGGTGAACCGTCCCTGTGCCTGTTTGGCGGGCAGGAGGCGGCGGGAGCCGTCTGCCTGCACACGGGAAAAACGAAGCTGTTCCTGTCCCTGCTGCTGGGCCGGGAGCAGGACGCCCGGCAATGGCTGGCTTCCGTGGAGCACACGGAGGGGCTGGCGGAAGAACTGACCGCCATGCTTCGGGAAGGTCAGGCATGAGAGAACGCCTGCTTGCGGAGCTGAAACGCTCGCTGGAGGCAGCGGGTCTGTGGCAGAAAAACGCCCTGCTGCTGGCGGCGGTCAGCGGCGGCGGCGACAGCATGGCACTTTTGTACGGGCTGACCCTTCTTCGGGACGAAGGCGGCTTTCGGCTGGCGGCGTGCCATGTGCAGCACGGCCTTCGGGGCGAAAGCACCCGGTTGGATCAACGCCTGACAGAAGAACTCTGCGTCCGTTGGAATGTACCCCTCACTGTCCGGGAGGCCGGGCTTACGGGGGATATGAACACCCCGGGCATGGAAACGCTGGCACGGGAAAAGCGGCGGGAGCTATTTCGCCAGTGGATGGACGAGCTTTCCGCCGATGCGCTGCTGACGGCTCATCACCGGGACGATCAGGCCGAGACCGTGCTGATGCACCTGCTGCGGGGCGCGGGCGGAAAGGGCCTGAGCGGGATCGCGCCGCGGACGACCTTCGGCCGGGGAGTGCTGCTGCGCCCCCTGCTGGCATTGTCCAAAGCAGAGCTGGAAGCCGTGCTCCGGAAGGAAAACATTCCCTTCCGGCACGATGAAAGCAACGATCTGCCCTGTACGCCCCGCAATGCGCTTCGGCTGGAGCTGATGCCCCGACTGGAGGAACTCTTTCCCGGCGCGGCCTCCCATCTGGCGGCTGCGGCGGAGACGCTGCGGCAGGACGAGGATTGTCTGGAAGCACTGGCGGATGGCCTGTACCGCTGCTGCCATTGGCAGGGAAATGGCGTGTTTGCTCTGTTGACCGACCCTCTCCGGGAGGGACCCGACGCGCTGCGTCTGCGGGCGCTGCGGCGGTTCTACCGGGAAGGCGCTGCGCTGGCCGGGCTGCACCCGGAGGAACGGGAGCTGTCCCGTGAAACCAGCGGGGAACTCAATGCCCTTTTGCAAGCGGAACCCGGCGCGGGAATGAATTTGCCCGGCGATTTGCGGGTGCTGCGGGGACAAAAGCTGCTGCATCTGCTCCGCCAGGGAGGGGAGCCGCTGGTTCCCCTGATGGTTTCAGAGCCGCTGGAATTAAAGACGCTAGCGGACGGGGCCGACGGCCCGGCGACGTTTCCGCTGCCCGGCGGTTTCTGGGAGATCACCCTGACCCCGCCGGAGGTTGAGTCCTTTCCGCTGCCCCGGGACGCAAACGCCGTGCTGCTGACCCGGGACGAGGTGGAGCGCTGCCGCTTCAGAACCCCGCTGCCCGGCGACCGGCTCCGCCCCTTCGGAGCGCCGGGGGAAAAGCCCCTGCGCCGCTTCCTGACCGACCGCAGACTGGACGCGCCCCTTCGGCCGGCGCTGTGGCTGCTGGCGGACGATCATCACATCCTGTGGATCCCCGGCATGGTTTCCTCGGAAAGCCTGCGCCGCGCATCCGCCCAAGGTTTATGGCGGCTCTGCTGCCGCCCTGTCCCCTGCACTGGATTATCATCAGACCATAAGGAGTGACCGGCAATGGAAAACGAACGGAAAATGTATCAGGACATGGAACGCATCTTCTTCACCAAAGAGCAGATCGCCGAAGCAGTCAAAAAACTCGGTCAGCGCATCACCGAGGATTATGCCGGAAAAGCGCCCGTGATGGTGTGCATCCTGAAGGGAGCCAGCCTGTTCTTCGCCGACCTGATCCGGGAGATCGACCTGCCCCTGACCATCGACTTCATGGTGGTGTCCAGCTACGGCGCCAGCACCGTCTCCTCCGGCGAAGTTCGGCTCATTAAGGACCTTGACCGCAGCATTATGGGCAAGGACGTGATTTTGGTGGAGGACATCGTGGATACCGGCATGACGCTGAAGTATCTCAAGCGCCTTTTGTACAGCCGGGGCGCCAACAGCATGAAGATCGCCACCCTGCTGGACAAGCCCGCCCGCCGCGTTTCCGAACTGACGGTGGATTACTCCTGCTTTGTGATCCCGGACGCTTTCGTGGTGGGCTACGGTCTGGACTACGACGAGGTGTACCGCAACCTGCCGGAGGTGGGCATCCTGTCCCCCTCGGTGTATGAGAATAAGTAAGCAGAAAACCGAACAGTAAAAGCGGCGGGAAATTTTCCCGCCGCTTTTGCATATCCTTTTATAGAGAGTTTATGACTTTACTTCCACCGTGGAGCTGCGCACCAGCAGCGGCTCAAAAATCTCCTTCGGGTCGCTTTCCCGTTCCACCCATTGGCCGGTCACCGGGTGCAGGAAGCGGCAGCGGAAGCTGTGCAGGGCGAAACGGCCCGGCAGTTCCTCCGATTCCGTCCCATAGAGAAAATCGCCGACGATGGGGCAGCCCAGCGCGCTTAAGTGGACGCGAATCTGATGGGTGCGCCCTGTGTCCAGCCGAAGCCGCACCAGACTGCGGTTGTTTTCCTCCCGCAGCACCCAGTACCACGTGCGGGCTTCCTTGCCGCCCGGGCCGACTTCCCGCTTCACTGTGGATCCGTCGGCCTTGCGGATGGGCAGGTCGATCAGCCCTTGTTTTTCGGGCAGCCTTCCTTCGGTGACGGCCAGATATTCCCGCTGAAAATGGTCGGTGTGTAAAAGCTGCTGCATCTGATCCTGCGCGTAGGCGGTCTTGGCCACCAGCATCAGGCCGCTGGTGCCTTTGTCCAGCCGGTTCACGGGCCGGTAGACGAAATCCTCCGGGCAGCCCAGATAGGCGTAGACGGCGTTTTCCAGCGTGGGCAGGGCCTGCCGGGGCGAGGAAGCCGAGGGCAGGGGTGCAGGCTTATCCACCATCATCAGGTATTCGTCTTCAAAGGCGACCCGCAGCCCCAGCTCCACCGGCGCGGGGGCGGTGTTTTCCTTCTCCGGGAAGAAAAGCAGCAGAGTCTGGCCCTGCCGAACGGCGGCGTTGGCCAGCACGGGCACGCTGTCCAGCAGCACCTGCCCGTGAAATTTGGCCCGTTTGAACAGCCCGTTGGACATGCCCAGCCCCTTCATGGCTGCCTGACGGACGGTCTGCCCGTCCAGTTCCGCCGGGATCGTCAGCCGAAGCTCCGGCATGGTCTCGCCCCCTTTCTTTTGAAAAGCTGCCAACAGTATAGCACGCCCGGCCCGCCTTGCCAATTCCGCCCGTTCCTGCTAAGATAGAGGCATCTTTTTCGGGAGGCGTATTTCATGTCCGTATTCATGCCCCTGTTTACCCGCCCCGCCGCCGTGCGCGCCTTGCGGGACTGTTACGAAATTCTAGGTGATCTGACCCCGCTGAGATCCAACTGCGGCAAGCTCTGCGGCGCGGCCTGCTGCGAAAGCGACGAGACCGGCGAAAACGGAATGCTGCTGTTCCCCTATGAAGAGTGGTTCTACCGCAAGCCCATTCCCGATTTTCCTTTCCATCTGGCATCGGACGATTCCCTCTACAAGGGCGGCAAGCGGCTGGTCTGCGAAGGAACCTGCCCCCGGAAATATCGTCCGCTGGCCTGTCGGTTGTTCCCGCTGCGCATTCGGCTGGACGCACAGGAGGACGGACAGGCGGTCAAGGTAGTTCCGGAGATTGACCCCCGGGCATGGTGCTGCTGCCCCCTGCCGGAAATGGGCGGTTTGCGGGCCATGAGCGGCGAATTTGTCGAGGCCGTCCGCAAGGTAGGGGAGCGCATGATGCGCAACACCGATCTGCTGGAGGCCCTATACGGCGAACAACGCCTGATCGACGAAATGAGGCGCTTCTGATGAAGGTGATTGTCATTGGCTGCGGCGCGGCGGGCGCTGCTGCGGCCATCGCCGCCGCACAGGCCGGCCACCGGGTCACCGTGCTGGATCGGAACCGAAAACCCCTGAAAAAGCTGGGCGTGACGGGCAACGGCCGGGGCAATCTGCTCAACCGGGGAGAGCTTCGCTACTACGGCGATGCGGATTTTGCCCTGCGGGTATTGGAACATATGCCCCGCCCGGCAGTAGAGGAGTTCCTGCAAAACGCGGGCGTTTCCCTGACCGAGGAGGATGAGGGCCGGGTCTATCCCGCCTGTTATCAGGCCTCCGCGGCGGTGGACGCGCTGCTTGCGCAGATGGATGCGCTGGGTGTGGAGCGCCGCCAGAACGTGCGCGTCACGGCCCTTCGCCGGGAAGACAGCGGCTTTCTGTTGGAAGGCGTGGAAAGCGTTTACGGCGAGGAAAAAAGCAAAAAGAACGGCAAGGTGAAAAAAGGCGAGCTGCTGGAAGAACGGCCGGTTCGATTTCGGGCGGATCGGGTGATCGCGGCCTTTGGCGGCGCAGCGGCCCCGGCTCACGGCACCGACGGCACGGCCTACGGGCTGTTGACCGAGTTGGGGCATACGCTGCATACGCCCTGTCCCGCACTCTGCCCGCTGGTGACGGCGGCTCCGATCCCGGAAAAGCTGGCGGGCCAGCGCGTCCGGGCGAAGCTGACGTTGCTGGACGATGCGGGCAAACTACTGGATCAGCGCCGGGGCGAGTTATTATTTACGGCGGACGGGGTCAGCGGAATCTCCGCCATGCAGCTGGCGCGGAATGTGCGCCCCGGCTGCGTGTTATCCATCGATTTGACAGAAGCGCTGACCGGCGTGGCGGACACGGATTTGGGTGCGTGGTTACAGGAGCGTTTGAAAAAACTGGCCGGTCGCACGGCTGCGCAATTTTTCACCGGCGCGGCGGTTCCTGCTCTGGCAGACGAGATTTTCCGTCAGGCGGGAGTCCCGCAAGGGGAAACACGGGTCTCCGAATGGAGTGCTGGGGAAGTGAGAGCGCTTAGCCGGGCGATTCGGGACTTTCGACTGGTACTTTCCGGGGTACGGGGCTTTGAGGCGGCGCAGGTCACGGCGGGCGGCATTTCCGCCTCTGAATTTGATCCTGCCACGATGGAGAGCCGTCTGATCCCCGGCTTATACGCAACAGGCGAGCTTCTGGACGCGGACGGCGACTGTGGCGGCTACAATCTTCTTTTTGCCTTTGCCACCGGCCTTCTGGCAGGGCAGGGCTAAAGCCCTGCACCCATCACTGCGCGCAGGGGCGTAGAGCAACATGAGAGTTGGCCGGGGTTTTACCGCCGTGGCACGACAGGTGCCACGGCTCGCCGGTTTGGTGTGGTGATATGCTGGTTGGCTGAGAATGGCCGCCGCTCGGCGACAAGCCTTGCGGCCAGTGGCCAGGGGCGAATGGGAAGAATAATGCCGATTGACGAAAAAAACATAGTCTCAGAGGCAAACAAAAATGAAACAAAAGCAGCGCTTATCCCGATGAAAAGGGAAGAGCACTGTTTTTTGATTCATTTACAGCTGTTCTACCTTCACCCAGCGCCGCTCCTTGGACGAACGCACGCAGGCTTCCACGAAGGCTATGCCCCGGAAGCCGTCTTCGAAGGAAGCGTAGGGCTGAGGCGAGGTACGCCAGCTTTCGTCTGCAATGGAGCGGTAAAACGCATCCACGGAATTGCGCAGCGCATCCGCCCATCCCATGACGTGCCCTATGGGCAGGGTGATGTAGGGTCTCGTTTCCGATTGGCAGGTGCGGGGGTTCGGATAGATAACGGAAGTACCGACGCCTTTTTCGCCGATCCGCAGGCGATCAGGCTCTTCCTGCCGCCATTCCATGGAATAGTTTTCACAGTCCACCGTCAGACGCAGGTCGTTTTTATGGCCGTTAGAGGCTTTACTGGTCAGCAGCTGGCCGGGCGTACCATCGGCGAAGCGGAGCAGGATCATGCCGGTGTCCTCGGTTGTCATGGGATGCGCTGCCCCATCCGGCCCCCGGCGGACGGGATAGTGGGTGGTCAGCTCTGCCATGACCTCCGCCACTGGCTGCCCCAGCACGGTGCAGGCGGTATCCACCCAATGAATGCCGATGTCGTTGATGCACCGGGCGATACCGGTATTTTCCATTTTGGGGCTCCAATCCGTTTCCTGCGAGGCGCTTTCCTGCAGGTAGCGTCCCCACAGCATCAGGGGACGGCCCGGCAGACCGTGGGCGAAACGCGCCTTCATCTCCTGCACGGCGGCGTTCATACGGTACTGATGGTTCAGTCCCAGCGCCATGGGGTGCTCCCCGGCCAGACCGATCAGCCGTCTTGCACCTGCGGCACTTTGGGCCAGCGGTTTTTCGGCATAAACGTGCTTTCCGGCCAGGAGGGCGGCTTCGTTGATGGCCTCATGCAGAAAATGGGGCGTACAGTTATGGACGACCTGAATGTCCGGGTCAGCGATCATTTGCCGCCAGTCGGTATATACTTTTTCCACATGATAGCGCTCTGCGGCGGCATGGGCTGCGTTCTCGTCCGCGTCGCAGACTGCGGCGAGTCTTGCGTCCGGCGCACGGCAGATCGCGTCTATATGCTGGGGCCCGATGAAGCCCAGTCCGATGACACCCGCGTTGATAAAATTCATCCTCATCCCTCCCGATTGAAAAAATAAAACGAAATTTATATTTTGATTGTAACGGCAACTGCGGCAAATGAACATATAGGAAAATCAAGGATTTCTTTGTTTTGTCCGCTGAAAAATCAAAGCGTTCCTCTTGTCGCGGCGCATCGGACGGAACCTCCAAAGTTGACCAAAAGAAAGGGCCAATGGAAAATTTTTCTGCAAATGCCCCTACACTTGGTTTGACGGACTTTTTCCCTTTTTGTATTGGCTGGGCGGCCTGCTGCCGTAAAGAGGCGAAAAAGGAAAATTTATGATTTTGATATACAAATGTATGGATTTCCACTATTGTTCAAATCAACGAAAAGCCCTACAATAAACATATCATCCCAAGACACCATCCAAATAGATAGGAAAGAGGGCTTTTCCATGTTGAATTATCAGGTGAAGATCGGTCTGGCACCCATGCGCCGCGACGTCACTCCCCGTCCGGGCATCTTTAACTGGGAAAAGGCGGAAGAACGCGGCCGTGCGGCCGTGGAATACATCGAGAAGCACTTTGCTTCTGAGAACGTCAGCTTCGTTGACCTCAAGGGCATCAACCCCGTCGATGTGATGTACTGCGACGCGGACGCGGAAAAGGTCATCGAGCGGTTCAATCAGGAAAAGGTGGACGCGGTGTTTATCATCAACTCCAACTTCGGCAACGAAGAGATCGCCGCGCAGGTGGCCCGGGGCGTGGGCAAGCCCGTCTGCATCTGGGCGCCCATCGACACCAGCTTCCTGCCGGACGGCACCCGCTACACCGACAGCCAGTGCGGCCTGTTCGGCGTGAGCCGTCAGCTGCAGCGGTTCCACGTTCCTTTCAGCTACATTGAGACCTGCGCCGTGGAAAGCGACACCTTTGCCGAGGGCTTCCGCAAGTTTGCTTCCGTCAGCTGCATGGTGAAGAACTTCACCGGGATGCGCATCGCTCAGGTGGGCATGCGGCCCAAGCCCTTCTGTTCCGTCATTTTCAACGAGGGCGAGCTGATGGAAAAGTTCGGCCTGCAGATCGTGCCGGTCAATCTGGCCGTCATCATCGACAAGTACAACAAGATTCTGGCCGAGAACGATGCGGAGCTGGAAGCGGGCGCGAAGCTCCTTCTGTCCCGCTATGAGATGGACGATCTGACCCCGCCGCTGCTCAAGAAGGTATACGCTTTCGTGCTGCTGTACCAGTGGGTCTTTGAGACCTACAACGTGCAGGCTGTGTCCGCCGAGTGCTGGACGGCCATGCAGCTGGGCGTGGGCGCGATGCCCTGCACGGCTTACAGCGTGCTGGCCGACATGGGCTATATCATCTCCTGCGAGAGCGACCTGCACGGCGCCATTTCCATGGCGCTGCTGTCCGCCGCCTCCATGGGCAAGAAGATCCCCTTCTTCGGCGAGTTCACCGTGCGGCATCCTGAGGATCCCAACGCCGAGCTGCTCTGGCACTGCGGCCCCTTCGCCTACAGCCTCAAGAAGGAAGGCAGCCCCTGCAAGAATGTGAACATGCGCCAGTGGTTCCAGGTCAAGGACGGCCAGTACACCGTCTGCCGCTTCGATCAGGACAACGGCAACTACAGCCTGCTGGCCGGCACCTGCGAAAGCACGGAAGGCCCCTACACCTTTGGCACCTACCTGTGGGCCAAGTTCAAGAACCTGAGCGCCTGGGAGCGGAAGCTGATCGAAGGCCCCTACATCCACCATATGGCGGAAATCGAGGGCGACTACACCGAGGAACTGCGCGAGTTCACCAAGTACGTCAAGAACGTCACGCTGGATACCGTTCAGGAATAAGTCCTGTCCGGACTGCATACGGGGGCAGGAGGCCCATCCTCCTGCCGTCCCCCTGACGCTGAGAAAATAGAAGGAGGAACTTCATCCATGCTTACCGATATGAAGACCCTTTTGGATATTGCTGAGGAAAAAGGCTGCGCGATCCCCGCGTTCAACGTGTACAATGCCGAAACCGCGCTGGGCGCGATCTTCGCTGCGGAAGAAGCCAACAGCTGCGTGATCCTGCAGATGTACAGCCGTCTGTTCTCCAATTTTGAGGCCCAGTTCATGGCTCCCTCCATTCTGGAAGCGGCCCGCAATGCCAAGGTGAAGGTGGCCTTCCATCTGGATCACGGCGCGAACGACGAAGTGATTACCAAGGCGCTGCGCTGGGGCTGCACCGGCGTGATGCGGGACGCCAGCACCTCTCCCTTTGAAGAGAACGTGGCCATCCTGAAGAACGTGGTGGAGCGCGCCCATGCCGTAGGCGTGAGCGTGGAGGGCGAACTGGGCCATATCGGCGTAGCCAAGGACGGCGTCAGCACCGAGTACACCAAGGTGGACGAGGCCAAGAAGTTTGTGGACGAGACCGGCGTGGACGCACTGGCCATTATGGTGGGCACCGCTCACGGCCACTACAAGCAGGCTCCCGTGCTGGCCATTGACCGCATCGCGGAAATTCACGCGGCTACCAAGGCGGCGCTGGTGCTGCACGGCGGCAGCGGCGTGCCGGACGATCAGATTCAGGCTGCCGTGAAGGCCGGTATCCGCAAGATCAACTTCGGCACCGATGTGTGCTGCGCGTTCCTGGACGAGGTCCGCCGCACCAGCCCCGATCTGCTGGCCGTGGACCTGTTCATGAAGGAGCCCATCCAGAACGTGAAGCGTTTCTGCCTGAGCAAGATCGAGCTGCTGGGAGCGGTGGGCTGCAATGAGTAACACTTATCCCGAAATCATCGGCATTGGCTCCACGGTATACGACACCCTGATGGTGGTGGACCGCTATCCCACCGAGGACACCAAGCTGGAAGATCTGGAAACCAAGGTGCAGGGCGGAGGCCCCTGCGCCACGGCGCTGGTGGCGGCCCAAAAGCTGGGCGTGAGCGCGGCGTACATGGGCACGATCGGCGACGACCCCTTCGGCCGCTTCATGCTGGAGGATCTGGAGCGCTGGGGCGTCAGCACCGAATACGTGCGCCGGGTTCCCGGCTGCGTCAGCTTTCACGCGGTGGTGTTGCTGAATCAGGCCAACGCCAGCCGCACCTGCGTCTGGTCCAAGGGCACCGTGCCCCCGCCGAAGGAAAGCGACCTGAACTGGGAAGCCCTGAAGCATGCCAAGGTGCTGCATCTGGACGGCCATATGCTGAACGCCGCCATCGCCGCGGCCCAAAAGTGCCGGGAATACGGCGTAAAGGTCAGCCATGACGCGGGCGGCACCTATCCGGGCGTGGAAAATTTGATGCCCTATGTGGATTATCTGATTCCCTCCGAAGAATTCGCCCTCAAGATGACCGGCGAAAATTCCGCCGAGGAAGCGGCGCAGAAGCTGTACATGACCTACCAGCCGGAGGTGCTGGTGCTGACTCAGGGCAGCCGCGGCGGCATTCTGCTGGACGAAAAGGGAATGCGGCATTACGATTGCTATAAGGTGGATGTGAAGGACTCCAATGGCTGCGGCGACACCTTCCACGGCGCGTTCGTCGCCGCCAAGATCAAGGGAATGACCAACGATCAGGCCTGCCGGTACGCCAGCGCCGCGGCGGCGATCAAATGCACCCGTCTGGGCGCGCGCTACGGCATGGCCAACGACGAGGAATGCCGCACATTCCTTCAGGAAAGGGGCGTTACATTATGAGCATCGTAACCTTGAAAAACGAAGAACTGACCGTGCAGATTTCCTCGTTGGGCGCGGAGATCCAGTCCATTCGGGACCAAAACGATATCGAGCGTCTCTGGCAGGGCGATCCCGCCATCTGGTCGGGCCGCGCGCCCATCCTGTTCCCCGTGGCCGGCGGCTTTAAGGACGACGGCTACGAGCTGGACGGCCAGTGGTACGGCATGACCAAGCATGGCTTTGCCAAGACGGAGGAGTGGGCGGTGGAAAGCGCCGACGAGGAGGAAGCGACTTTCCTTCTGACGGCGCAGAAGCCCGGCTTCCCCTTCCGGTATGAGTTCCGGGCCGTGTTCAGCCTGGAAGCGAACCAGCTGGAAGTGAATTATGTGGTCAAGAATCTGGATGACCGCACCTTCTACTTCAGCGTGGGCGCGCACGAAGCCTATGCCTGCCCGGGAAAGATCGAGGATTATTATCTGGTCTTTGACGAGAAGGAAAATCTGGACTGCTATCCGCTGGACGGCAATCTGATCAAGCATGAGACCATCGACATGGGCCGGGATACCGACACGCTGGCGCTGTCCTACAGCCTGCTGGATCACGACGCGCTGGTGTTCCGCAACCTGAACTCCACCGGCGTGGCCCTGTGCTGCCGCAACAATGAGCGCAAGGTGCATGTGGAATTCGAGGGCAACCCCACCATCATGTTCTGGCATCATCCCGACGGACAGTATCTGTGCATCGAACCGTGGAACAACAGCCCGGACTTTGTGGACGCGCCTCACGACATCGCGAAAAAGCCCAACTTCATTTGCCTGAAGCCGGGTCGTGAGCCCAACCGCAGCCATACCATCACCATTCTGTAACCGGCGATCCGCCAAGGAGGAGAGACCATGGCAATTTTGGAACAGCTTCGGAAATTGAACCCCGAACTGCCCTTTTATTCGGTACTGGACCCCGAATTTCGCGCCTATGGCCGGGTGATCGATTTTGACGCGGCCAGCCTGATCGAGACCTGTGAAAAAGCCGCCGTCATGCCGGAAAGCGGCAGCCGTTATTTGCCCGACATGCCGGAGCTGGAAGCGCTGCCCGTCTTTGCGGACGTGAAGCACACCCTGCGGGGCGAGGGCGGCTGCCAGATCGGCTGCTGCTGGGGCTACAACACCAGGCTGAACTGTCTGGAATATCACCGCGCCAGCGAGCACAATGTGGCCGTCAGCGATCTGGTATTGCTGCTGGGCCGTCAGCAGGACATGGAGGGCTTCGACCTGCCCGCGGGCAAGATCAAAGCATTCTTCGTGCCCAAGGGAACCACCATCGAGGTGTACGCTACCACTCTGCATTTCTGCCCCTGCCAAGTCTCCGACGAGGGCTTCCGCTGTATCGTCATCCTGCCCCGGGGCACCAATTATCCCCTGACGCAGGAAAAGCCCAAGGGCGGCGACGGCCGTCTTTTGTGGGCGCAGGACAAATGGCTCATCGCCCATCCCGACAACAAAGGCGTGGTGGAGCGCGGCGCGTATCCGGGCCTGCACGGCGAGAATTTCGATATCAAGTACTGATATAAAGGAGAATCACCATGGAACGCAAAGCCTTTATGTGCGATATGATCCGCACGGAGCTGGAGGACATCGTAGGGGTGGAGAACGTCTCCACTAAGGACAGCGACCGCGCTACCTACGGCGTGGACTATTTCTGGATCGGCCGTATGTGGGTGGATCACGGCCTGACCCCGCCCATGCCCGACATCATCGTCCGCCCGGGCTGCACCGAGGAAGTCTCCAAAATTTTGAAGATCGCCAATTACTATAAAATTCCCGTGAATATCTGGGGCGGCGGCTCCGGTTCTCAGGGCGGCGCGCTGCCCATGGCGGGCGGCATCATGATGGACATGAAGCGCATGAGCCATCTGATCGAGATCGACGAGGTCAGCCGCACCATCACCGCCGAGGCGGGCATGATCTTTCAGCAGCTGGAATGGTATGCCAACGAGCGGGGCTATTCCTGCCAGCACATCCCCTCCTGCCTGACCTGCGGCACCATCGGCGGCGCGCTGGGCCACCGGGGCATCGGCATCATGTCCAGCAAATACGGCAAGATCGACGACATGTGCATCTCCATGGAAGTGGTTCTGCCCAACGGCGACATCATCAACACCCTGCCCGTGCCCAAGCACGCCGCCGGCCCTGACCTGAACGAAATTTTCATCGGCTCCGAGGGCACGCTGGGCGTCATCACCAAGGCGACCTTCAAGCTGTTTGAGCAGCCGGAAAGCCGCCAGCACCGCGCGTTCCTGTTCCCGGATATGCATTCCGGCTACATGGCGGGCCGCGACATCATGCAGAAGGTGAAGCCTTCCATCCTGCGGTTCTTCGACGAGGCTGAGACTGTCTCCATCATCAAGAAAATTCTTGGCTTTGAGAAAAAAGGCTGCTTTATGAACGTGACCCTGGAGGGCATGAAGAAGATCGTGGACATCGAGCTGGAGATCGTCGAGGAGATCGCCGCCAAGTGGGGCGCGCAGGATCTGGGCGGCGAGTACGGCGAAAAGTGGTACGAGAACCGCATCACCTTCTTCTATCCCGGCAACATCATGGATATTCCCCAGATGTTCGGCACCATGGACACCGTGGCCACCTATGCCAACATTGAAAAAATTTATCTGGCCATGAAGAAGGTCATCAACGAAAAATTCCCCTATGTGAAATACATCTCTCATTCCAGCCACTGGTACGAGTGGGGCTGCATGAACTACACCCGTTTCATCGTGGATCCCGCCCACGTGCCCTCCGACCCCGACGAGGCCATCCGTCTGCACAACCAGATCTGGAACGCCGGTGTGCGTGCGGCCATGGAAAACGGCGGCGTCATCAACGACCATCACGGCATCGGCCTGAAGCTGTCCCGCCTGATGAAGGAGCAGTACGGCCCCGCCATGCAGGTCATGGAGAGTTTGAAGAAGGGGCTGGACCCCAACGGCATCATGAACCCCTACAAGCTGGGCCTCTAAGCAGGGGTAGTGATCCGCAACCTCAATCGTCGTCTTTGACACTGCCGTGTCAAATCCTCGTTTCGGTTGACGGCTGCCGGTCGCTAACCGCCTACGGCGGTTGTGCCCACTGGGCACGCGCTTCCTCTCGCCGCCCTGCACCCCGGACTGCCCGCCCGAGAGGGCGGGCAGGGGAATATAGAAAAGCAAGGCGCTCTGGAAACGCTCGGCGGAGGGCCTCGCGTTTCTGGCGCTTTCGGACCCAAGGCCGCCGTGGCACAACGGGTGCCACGGCTGGCGGGTCTGGTGCGGCTTTCATGCCGGTTGAGCAGAAAAGACTGATATTCGTCAGAGACAGTGATTCGCAACCTCAATCGTCGTCTTTGGCGCTGCCGGGTCAAAGCATCGTTTCGGTGACGGTTGTCGGTCGCCCTGCGTCTCGGACTGCCCGCCCGAGAGGGCGGGCAGGGTACTCGAGGAACATGAAGACTGGTCGGGAGTTTACCGTCGTGACCTGAAAGAGATTACGGAGTGCGGGTCTGGCAGGACAACTGCGATGGAAGGAATGGACTGGCAAAATCCTTCTGCGCGGGCACAGAATTTTCATAATCCGAACGGATTCCCGAAAAGTTTTTACGTTCCGCAGGGACGGAACCTGCAAAGCATAATGAGGTGAAACCGATGAAATACCTGTTGGGCGTAGACTTTGGCGGATCGTCCTCCAAGGCCACTCTATTGCGGGAGGACGGTGTGGTCGCCGCGACCGCCAGCCGGGAATATCCCACTTATTACCCGGAAAACGGCTGGGCGGAGCAGGACGCGGAGGACAGCTACAACGCCGCCTGCGCCAACATCCGGGAGCTGCTGGAAAAGACCGGCGTCGCGCCCGAGGACGTGGCGGCGCTGGCGCTGGACGCGGCCACCCACACCGCCGTTTTGCTGGGCGAGGACGACAGGCCGGTGCGCCGGGCCATTTACTGGACGGACAGCCGGGCTTCGGCCGAAGCGGCGCAGCTGAAGCGCGAAATGGGCCCGGCGCTGATGGAAGAATGCTACAACAGCGTATCCAGCCTTTGGACGCTGCCGCAGCTGATGTGGCTGAAAAAGCACGAGCCGGAGACCCTGCGCAAAACCCGCAAGGTGCTGGCGGTAAAGGACTATGTCCGCTACCGCATGACCGGCGATTACGTCACCGATACCATCGAGGCCATGGGCTTTTTGCTGCTGGACGCGCGGAAGAATCAGTGGTCGGAGACGCTGTGCGCCATGGCTGGGCTGGACGTGCGGCTTATGCCCCCCATCGTGGAGCCCACGACCCATTTAAGCCCGCTGACGGCACAGGCGCAGGCGGATACGGGGCTGACAGCGAAAACCGTGGTCATCGCCGGCGCGACGGACACGGTCATGGAAGTTTATGCCGCAGGCGCGGTGCATGAGGGGCAGGCCACGGTGAAGCTGGCCACGGCGGGCCGCATCTGTTCCATTACCGATCACGAGGTGGTGGATCCCCGGCTGGTGACCTACCGCCATGTGGTCAACGGCTTGTGGTATCCCGGCACGGCTACCAAGAGCTGCGCCGCCAGCAACCGCTGGTATCGGGACACCTTCGGCGGCAGCTTTGACGAGATGAGCCGGGCGGCGGAGGAGGTATCCCGGGGCTGCGAGGGGCTGTTCTTCCACCCCTATCTGCAGGGCGAGATCACGCCCTATCTGGATGACAGGCTCCGGGCCAGCTTCGTCGGCGCGGCGGGCTTCCACACGAAGGCCCATTTCAACCGGGCGGTGCTGGAGGGCGTGGCCTATTCCATGAAGGACTGCTTCGCTACGCTGGTGGAGCTGGGCATTGCGCCCGATCAGGCTGTCGCCATCGGCGGCGGCGCGAAAAGCGGTCTCTGGCGGCAGATTCTGGCCGATATGCTGAATATCCCCCTGAAAACGGTGGAGAACGTGGATTCCAGCTTGGGCGGCGCCATGTTGGCAGGTGTGGCCGTGGGTGTGTTCGCCAGCCATGCGGACGCGGTCGAGCGCTGCGTCAGGGAGCAGGGCGTGACGCTGCCCGACCCGGAGGGCGTGGACTTCTACAACGAGCGCTTTAAGCTCTACAAGGAGATTCAGGCGGCGCTGGCCCCCATTTATCACAAACTCTAAGGAAAAACCATGCGAATCCTGATTTGCTTAAAGCAGGTGCCCGACACCACGGAAGTGAAGCTCACCGGCGATTTGACGCTGGAACGGGAGTTTGTGGCGCAGGTGCTCAATCCGGCGGATGAAAGCGCGTTGGAGCTGGGGCTGGAGCTGAAGGAGCAGCACGGCGGAACCGTGACCGTCCTGACCATGGGCCCCAGACGGGCCGAAGGGATGCTGCGGGAGGCGCTGTCTCGGGGCGCGGACGAAGCCGTGCTGATGACCTCGCCCCGGTTCGCGGGCGCGGACACGCTGGTGACGGCTCACTGTCTGGCACAGGCCGAGACGGCGCTGGGCGGGTTTGATCTGATCCTCTGCGGCCGCCGGGCGATAGACGGCGAGACCGGGCAGGTAGGCCCCATGATGGCGGCCATGCTGAACCGGCCCTGCGTGGTGAACGCCACGGAGGGAGAAATCGAAGACGGCTGTCTCAGGGCCCTGCAGCTGACCGAGGCGGGCAGCGTGGCATGGAAGGCCCGTCTGCCTGCGGTTATGACCCTGTGCGAATGGAGTCACGCGCTGCGTCTCCCAACCATTTCCGGGCTGCGGCGGGCGGCTCAGGCTCAGGTGCGCATCTGCGAGCCCGAGGATTTGGGCATTGACCCGGCTGACTGCGGCCTGAAAGCGTCGCCCACCCGGGTAACGCATATCAGCGCCCGGCCCGTGGGCGTTCGGCCCTGCGTCAAGACTTCCTTTGCGGAGGTCATGAAAGCGCTGGAAGCAAAAGGACTGGCGCTGGGCGCACCCGGGCAGGCCGAAGCGGCCCCGGCTGCTTCGGCTTCCCCTGAAATTGAAAATTCCACTGCGATTACCATCGCCGTGCTGTGCGAGGGCGACGGAAGCGCCGCCGCTGAGCTGCTGGGCAAGGCTCGCCAGCTGACCCCGTCCGGCAGGGTGCTGGCCCTGTCCGAAACGCCGGAACCGTCTCTTTCCGCCTTTGCCTCCTTTGGCGCGGACGAAGCGGTCCCATTGGGAAAGCTGGCGGACGACTGCGCTCAGGCGGAGCGGATTGCGGACGCGCTCCGGCAGCTGCAGCCGGACGCGGCCCTGTTCCCGGCCACCATTCGCGGGCGGTTCCTGTCCGCATGGGTAGCGGCGAGACTGCACACGGGCCTGACCGCCGACTGTACCGCCCTGTCTCTGACGGACGCGGGGCTGCTCAAACAGGTTCGCCCGGCCTTTGGCGGCAACCTGACGGCGGAAATCCTTTGCAGGACGGCCCGCCCCCAGATGGCCAGCGTGCGCCCCGGTGTTTTTCCCATTCCTCAGCCGGTGGACGGGCGAGACTGCGCCCTGCGGCCGTTGAAGCTGGCGGCAAGCCCGGAAAGGCTGGAGCAGTTGGCCTTCACCCCGGCAGAAAGCGGCGTTTCCCTGCAGGGCGCGCCTGTGATCGTCACCGGCGGCAAGGGCGTGGGCAGCAAAAAGGGCTTCGAAAAGCTGGAGGAGCTGGCGGCTCTGCTGGGCGGCGGCGTGGGAGCCACCCGCAGCGCCGTGGACGCGGGCTGGATCGGATATCCCCATCAGATCGGCCAGACCGGCGTGACCGTCCGCCCCCGACTGTATCTGGCCTTCGGCGTCAGCGGACTGGTACAGCACACCGTGGGCATGAGCTCCTCCAGCGTGGTGGTGGCGGTGAACCGGGATCGAAACGCCCCCATCTTCGCCTGCGCGGATTACGGCATCGTCGCCGACTGGGAAGAAACCATCGACGAATGGATACAATACGTGAAAGAAAGGAAGCAGCAAGCATGAATTACAAAAAGACGTATACCCCTAAAAACGGCTACACCCCTCTGTGCGAAATCGGCAAGTGCAGCCTGAAGGATCTGGAATTTGGCATTTTGGAGCTTTCTGACGGCCAGAGCTACACCTATGAGACGAAAGACCGGGAAGTGGCCTTTATCATTCTGGGCGGCAAGGCCAACTTCACCGCCAACGGCAAGGATTACGGCATGGTGGGCGCACGCCGCAACGTGTTCGAAAACCCCAAGGCCGAGTGCTTCTATGCGCCCCGCAACTGCTCCGTGAAGATCGACAGCCCGTGGAACATCAAGATCGCCGTCTGCTCCACCCCCATTGACGTGGACAGCGAGCCTCAGGCCATTCATCAGGCGGACGTGCGCGTGGTGCGGCTGGGCGTGAAGCCCTGGGAGCGGGACACCAGCTTCATCGTGGACGGCTCCACCAACGCCAAAAAGCTGACCATCGGCGAGGCCTACATCACCCCCGGCAACTGGGCCGGCTTCCCGCCCCACAAGCACGATGTGGACAACATGCCCTCCGAGGGCGTGCTGGAGGAGATCTACTACTTCCTGTTCGATCCCCAGCAGGGCTTCGGCGTACAGTGCCTGTACACCTCCGATGGCGAGATCGACGAGGCCTACCGGGTCAAAAACGACGAGCTGGTGGAGTTCCCCCGGGGTTATCATACCACCGTGGGCGCGCCCGGCTACAACACCTATTTCCTGTGGCTGATGGCCGGCAAGGATCAGGGCTTCTACCGCTCCAACGACCCCGATCACGAGTGGGTCAGCGCTGTGGAAAATCTGGTCAAGAAGCAGTAAGACGTTTTTTGGGGAGCCTTCCGCCCGGGAGGCTCCCTTTTCTGTTTGAATGGCGAAGGTTCAAGCCGCACTCCAAAAGTTTTTCGTACTTTTTTCTCTTTTTTCGAAATTTCCTCTTGCCAAAAACCCGAATCATGTGTATAATAACATTGTTGTCGATTGAGACAATGCGCTGATATAGCTCAGCCGGTAGAGCGCATCCTTGGTAAGGATTTGCTCCATGCAACAAAGCAGAATATTTATCCACGCACGCTGATATAGCTCAGCAGGTAGAGCGCATCCTTGGTAAGGATGAGGTCGCCAGTTCGAATCTGGCTATCAGCTCCAGACAGTCGCCTCTGTGAGACAACTCGCAGGGGCGATTTTCTTTGTATTGTTAGGTTTTCCAGCTTCTCCTCCTTTCTTGACCGGGAAGTACCACTTGCATCAGCCCTCGGTTTCCAGCTAACATTTCGGGCACATTTTCGGACTCCCAGCTAATTTTAGCCTCTTGACGGCCTTGATGATTATGCGCCGAATGAATGTGCATAGCCGCCTGCTAACAAATCCTGCTAACACGCAGAAATTTTTGCATCAGGCGTGCTGCTGTGCACCAAGCGTCAGAGATTGCAGAAGCTTCCGGCACAGCTCCGGGTTTTGCTGAATCTGTGCCATCAGCGCGGACACATCCGCGCTGTCCTGCGCCTCCCCCGCCGTTTCCCGATGCGGATAGAAGCTGTTCTCCACCAGCCGTGACAGGGCACGCTTCTCGTAGTCCAGCGCCTCGTTGTAGTGGTTCATCAGGACCTCCGGCGACTGTCCGGCGTTTTCCGCAACCAGCTGATAGTTGTTCTGCGACAGGCGTACCTTGTGCATCTGCCCAGACTTGCGAAGCCCCTGGAAATCAATGCGTTCATTCTCCGGGATACCGATCCGCTTCTGATGCTCCTTGAAGCTCTTTTCCAGGTTCTTGGGATCGACAGGTCGTCCGTCCGTCTGGCAAATCAGCAGTCCGTAATCCCGATACTCCTCATGGAAGAACGCCTTGTTTTCCTCAATCCGTGCCAATCTCTCGCGCAGCTCATCCAGCAGCGGCGTGGTCAAATACTGCTTCCGATGGCTGTCCTCCGTTTTCGGTCCCTTGAGAATCATGCTGCTTTTCGAGGTGAGCACCTGCTTGGGGAAGATGCGCAGCACCTCATGCTTGGGCAGCACGCCAATTGCGCTGTCTGATACGCGCTGAATCTGCCGGGTGATCCACAGGCTGCCATCCCGGAAATCAATCGTGTGTAGATCAATTCCCGCGGTTTCGCCAGCCCGCAGGGAGCAGACAAACGCCAGGTGGACGGCCAGGTGAAGCAGCTCGTCCTCCTTGATGCTGTCGAGCACCTCGTAAACACGCCGGGCATCCCAGGCCCTCCGCTTGACCGTCTTTTCCGTGGGCGCGGTGACTTTGGGGATCTCGCTGATGTAGTGCCACTTCTTTGCCGTCTCAAAGCCGGAGGTCAAGATCGTAAAGCACTTCTTCACGGTACTGGAGGACAGCGTCGGAATATCCTCCGGACGCTTCCCGTAGCTCTTGGGCCCGCGGCAGGGCTTCCGGCTCAGCGCGTCCAGGAAGTCGTCAATGTCCTCTGCCGTAATGCTGCTCATCACCCGGTCACCGAAGTATGGAAGAATATGCCGATCCAGATTGCTGCGATAGCTGTCGTAGGAGTTGGGCGAAAAGCGCTCCTTTCTCGCGTGGATGGGCAGCCACTTCTCCGCAAACTCCCGATAGGTCTTTGTGGTATTGTCCTCCGCAGCGTGAGAAGGTGCTTCCTCCTGCGTTCTGGGGCGGAAACGCTCGACTACCTCCCTCTCCACAGCGCGCTTGCACTGGTATTCGGCTACTGCCTTTCGAATCTCGTGGTGAAGCCGATTCTTTTGCAGATAGTCGATATAAGCCTTCCTGTGCATCGCCTCCAGCTCGGTGGAATAAGTTTCCCATTGGTGCTTGACCTTGCCGTCTTCTGTACGGTAGGGATAAATGATGTTATGGGCAATACCCCTCACTTTGTAGGTTGCCATGATCGCTTTCCTTTCCTGATTCAGGTCAGGTAAGCTCCGCTTGCTCGTTCAGCCACTTGTCAAAGGATTCCTTGTGAATTCGCAGGCATCGCTTTCCCAGCCGCATCACCTTGAATTGTGTGGTTGTTTCGCAAAGCCCATATGCCTTGCGAAGGCTGATGCCAAGGATTTGAGCCACCTGCTCGGCGGTATATGTCCGCTGAACGCATTCCCCTGAAGAAGAATCACTCATCATATGTTCTCCTTTCACTGTGCTGCACATTTATGGATCACTGTACCCTCCCTTCCGTTTTTTCTGATTAGCAGGTACAGACATTCTATAAATAGCTACAGCCTCTGTCAACAGTGTCGCCATGTAGAATATGGGGCAAGCACAAGGTCGCGGCCCGCTTCACCGCGTCATAGCCCCGCCTGTGCCGTCGGCATCTTGACCATCGTACACCGCAGGAACTCCCTCTCCAGTCAGTGGAGGGCTGTAGTAGAAGTCTCATTATTTCCGCATGGGATCGTTGCGAGCGCGCTGGCTGCAGCGCGGTTGACAGGCTGCGTGAATCGCTCGGGTATCGTAGATACCGTCCTGGCGCCGCCCTGTCTGCCGCTTCCTCCACACGGATGAATGTCCTGTGCTTGCTATGAGGCGGATCGATCAGCCTGTTTATCAAGGTGCAAAGAATCTAAGGGGCAAACTGTTCGAGTATTGTTCTGATGACGCACCGGTCTTCAGCAGATACAAGAGACGCTGCTATTTTCAGAACTCTGATCTGTTCGGCGCACAGCGTATGCTGCTGCGGAGAATACCAATCTGCCACCTTATAGCCGCCGCCATAGCGCCCGCGGACAGATTCTATTGGGTGAGAGAGCATGAGCTCGTGCAAATCATTTTGCATCGTCCGAACGCTGACGTGAAATTCCACAGCCAGGTTAGAGGCCGTGTCAAAGCGCCTGCGCAGCAATGCTTCTATCTCGCCGCGTTGCGTAAAGAGCTTTCTAACGTCTTCTTGTGTGTACATTAGTCGCCCTCCTCTTCTTCCGCTGCGTAGTGATCAGTCCGGCATGAGCGGTTAGAAGAAAGGTGCCTTTTTATTTCTGGCTTTTCTCGCGCATATCAGAAATCTTCTCCTCCAGATTGTCCAACCTGCTTTGGATATTCTCAATGCCGTTTTGAATATTGCCGCTGAGCTTGTCAATGGTGGCCTGGTACTGTTCTTCCCGTTTTTCGTTCTGTTTCAGCATCCGAAAGAACAGATAAATATATAATCCAGCCCAGATTCCTTGTTGGAGCGCGATTTCGATTATATTCTGCAAAGTAGCGTCCATCGCTGCAATAGCCTTCCTTTCCCTGGTATTTGGGCAAGAACCATAATCTTCTTGCTTCTCCCATATCATAGTTCAAATCGGCAAAGAAAGGGAGTGCAAGAAACGGCGATAGCCAGACGTTTTTCGTGCAATTGTGACGCATTCATTGGCGGCCGCCCCCTCGATACATTTGACAAAATGCAGATTCCTTTTCACCTCTAATAGTGGTTGAGATTGGGGTTTTTACAGCATATTTAGTATATCGCTTAAAGAATCTTCAAATAATCAATCTCATAGCATTTACACCATGCTATAACAGCGTTTATTTTTCATGGAATACAAAGTAAAATTGAAACGAAGTCAATGCTATTGAAAGTAATCAATGTTATAGAGCGAAATGATGGGTTATTAAAAGGAGAGCATATGAATTCGAAAATAGATTATCGTCGTATAGGTCGCCATTTTCGCACTGCGCGACAGAAATTGAACTTGAAACAGAAGGATGTTGCTGAGCTGATCGGTGTTTCAGACAAGACCTACAGCAACATGGAACGAGGCGCGCAGGAATTGAGCCTGTATAGAATTATTCAACTCTGCCAACTGCTTAGACTAAAGCCGGGATATGTCCTGGATGACTGTAATGATGAATTGCTCGCATTGGAAACTCTTCCAGAAACAGCTTGTGAAGCCAAGTCACAGCTGATGCTTTTGAGCAGCAAATGCTCGGACGAGACTGCACAGCTGCTAAATACCATTGACCAATTGATTTATACGGCGCTGGAATCCAAACGCCAAAAATAGCACATTTCCCAATTATGCATCTTCTGCAGGAAGCACACATCAATGCACCTAAGAACACATAAGAATGGGGAGTGTCAATGAGTGATGTGAAGATTGATTCAAATCATATCGAGGAAATGTACATTAAATATTACACACCGCTTAAACGCTACTGCATAAAGCTGGTTTCCTATAATTCGCGCTATACTGCCATTGCGGAGGACTGCGTTCAGGAGGCTTTTTATCGTGCGGTCTGTCAGGCCGAGGATTTTGCATCCAGTCCGAACCAGTATGGCTGGCTGGCTACTTGTTGCTCGCACTATATGCTGTCACACATCCGGCAAGTGAAGAGGCGTGAAGAGATTATCGGCAAATCTGTGAGTCTGGAAGCATATGGAGACGTTCCGGATCTGATGGATAATGTGTTGGCCTGGATCGCCCGTACAGAATACCGGGAAACAGTTGAGGAATTCATGGAGAAGCTATCACCGCTGGAGCAAAAGGTATTCCATGTATATTATGAAAAAGGGCTGTCGTTAAAAGAAACAGCGCAGCAAACCAAACTTTCCGCTACTTCTGTGCGAGGGACGCTGGACAGAATCCGGACAAAGGGGCGTCATTTCCATCCAATGATATTTCTTTTTATTGGAAAATGTATTTTGAGCCTGTTCACGCACCATATGAAGTGAAGGAAGTGTCAAAAATGGGTGAGCAAAAAAAAGCCAGCATCATACAGATACTGGAATTGATCGAATATGGGAACATATCGCAGAACGAAGCTGTGCGCCGACTTGAAGCATTGCTGCAATCCGAAATAGATCAGAAAGACAGAGCTGCTGATATGGAATTGGTAGAAGCTTGTGAAGAACTGCTTTGGCAGATCGGCACGCAAGGACGGTTAGAGTTTGAGGATAGACGCAAAGAAAATCAGGCCGCATTGATGCGGAGGTTAGAGCGGAAGCGGCGTCGGACAGCTGCTGTGCATGTTGGAATGCGTGGCACAGCGGTAGTTGCCGCGATTCTGGTGCTGGTAGTTGTGGGGGATGGAGTACTAAATCGGGAGTGGCTGTTTGAGCGTTCTACGGATGACGGACAGCAGTACACCATCCAGGGGCAGAGCATAGATTCCGGTCTTGTGGAAGGAAGTGCTGCCGCAGGCGATGACAACATTGCCAACAGCCTGACGACAACAGACTGGGAAGCCGTTGCGGCATTTCTAGGAATGGAGCCGGTACGCCCTGACTATCTGCCGGAGGGCTGGCATGGACTTGAGCTGACTCTGTGCCTGTAGGATGATACTGGCGGAGATCTCACGGCTGCGGATGGTGGCGATGAGCTTTTCAAAATTGGGGATCTGCCCGATGTTGGCAAACTCATCGATCAGACAGCGGACATGCACCGGCAGCCTGCCGCCGTATTCGTCATCTGCCTTTTCGCAGAGCAGATTGAACAGCTGGCTATAGACCAGGCTGATGAGAAAGTTAAAGCTGGCATCCGTGTCCGACATGATCAGGAACAGCGCAGTACGCTTGTCTCCAATGGTATCCAGCGATAGCTCGTCATAGGAGGTAATCTCCCGCAGCTCCTCGATGTCAAAGACGGCAAGGCGCGCGCCGCAGCTCACCAGAATGGATTTTGCCGTTTTGCCGGACGCCATCTTGTACTTCTGGTATTGCCTGACAGCGAAGTGCTCCGGCTTTCGTTGGGCCAGATCGTCGAATATCTCATCGATCTCGTTGCGAAAGTCCTCGTCGTCCTCCCTCACCTGCATCTTATCCAGCATGTCGATCAGCGTCGCAAAGTTCTGCTTCTCCGGCGGCAGCTCGTAATGGATGTAGCCGATCAGGGCGATGTACAGCAGCGTTTCGGCCTTCACCCAGAAATCCTCTCCGGCTTTGCCTTCACCCTTGGTGTTGGCAATCAGTGCCGTGACGAGCTTCAGGATGTCCGTTTCGCTGTGGATGTACGAGAGCGGATTGTAATGCATCGACTTTTTGAAGTTGATGGTGTTGAGAATACGCACGTCGTACCCGGCGGCGACCAGCAGCTTGCCGCACTCCACGACCAGCGTGCCCTTCGGGTCTGTCACCACCAGAGAGGTGCCCTTGGTTTTGGTGCATTGCATGATGTTGGGCTTCACGAAAAATCTTGTTTTGCCGCTGCCGGAGCCGCCGATGACGAGCACGTTTTTGTTGCGCGCATATTGCGGGTTCTTGGGGCGGCTGTTCATCGTCAAACGCTCGGTTTTCGTGAGGATCACGTTGTTCCACGGGTCCGGGTCGATGAACGGCTGAATATCGCCGGGCTTGCCCCATCTGGCGGAACCGTATTCCACGTTGTGCCGGTACTTCTTGGCATTCCTGCCTTTTTCGTAGACGATCAGCCGCAGCAGGCAGCCAAGGGTGATGCCCAGCAGAAGGTCTGCGGGAACAAAGCTGGGCCATGGTGAGCGAAATGCAGCGGACAGCCCATCCATGAGATGGAGCAGCTTTTTCGACATATCCGTTCCCTCTGCCATGCGCCATGCTTCTCCCAGCTTGGTGGCATACAGGCCGATGAGCACATAGGGAAGATTGAGAATCAGCAGCTTCTTGAGCCGTGCTTTGTTCATCGCTCCATCCCCTTTTGCCGGATGCGTTCCATCTTCTTTGCCGGCGCATCTCTGGTCGGATCAAGCGTCGGTTCGGTGGCAGAGCGCTCCTGCTTTTGCTGCCTGGCCCATGCAACCGAGTAGGCTGCCATCGCCTGATTGATCGCACTTCTGTCGCGTGCCTTGAAGTACAGGATGTACCGGGGCTTGCCATCCTGAGAGAAGCCCTTTTGGATGGCGTAGTCTACACCGTATTGCCGGGCATACCGGTCAAAGGCTTTCGCTTCGTTCCGGTCAGCCAGCTCGGTGTTTTCAACGCCCTGATTCTGCGCGATGAGCTGCTTAACAGATTGCTTTCCCTGGGGCTTTACGTTCTGATGCTCATGGATTTTGTTCCGGGAGTACCGCAGAAACTTCATAAAGGCAGTTGCCAGCGTGCGCGCGGTCAGCTTGCTCGTGTTGATGATCAGGGTAAGCGATTTGTTTTCGATGTCTTCCTGCATGATCAGTTACCTCCCGTGTGAGAATCAGAATGGAGATGCCACGGAGGCACCTCCAGACGATGAAGATCATACAGACGCTTCATTCTGAGATAGACAAAGTCCATTTCTCTTGACCCTTCCCGCCCAGTCGGCGTATAATAGAAATAGAAAGTAAGGATAGTAAGGAAAGCAAGGAGTGATGATATGGAGCTTGCGAGAATGACCAGCAAGGGTCAGCTGACGGTCCCGGCTTCCATCCGGAGGAAGCTCGGCATCAGCACAGGCGATCAGCTGCTGTTTTATGAGCGTGACGGCCAGATCGTCCTTGCGCCTGTAACACCCGCCTCTCTGGCAGATGCACAGGCCGCCGCAGCCCGGCAGCACATCTATACGCTCGATGAAATCCGTGCGATTGCCGTTCCCATTGCAGAGCGTCATCAGCTCAAGCAGCTCGCTCTGTTCGGCTCCTATGCCCGCGGCGAGGCCACCGAGCAAAGCGATCTTGATTTCCGCGCTGATGTACCCGCTGATTTCGGTATGTTCCGTCTGGGTGCCCTACAAAGCGATCTGGAGGAAGCCTTTCACAAAAAGGTTGACCTGATCACTGCGGGAATGCTGGACGACCCGCTGTCCGGCAAACTGGCACAGAGTATTGAGGAAGACGAGGTGATCCTGTATGGCGTCGGCAAGTGAAGTTCAGCGTGATACTGACCTTTTGCTGCATATCGCCCGCTATTGCGATGACGCCATAGATGCCGCGCATCAGGCTGGCAGCGAGACTGCCTTTGTCAATAGCCGGCTGTATCAGCATGCAGTTGCCATGTGCGTGCTGGAAATCGGAGAGCTGTCCAAGCATCTTTCGGACGGATTCCTTCAGGCCCATGCGGAGATTCCATGGCGCGCCATCTGCCGGATGCGGGACATGTATGCGCATCACTACCACAGGACTGATCCGCACCAGCTGTGGACAACCGCCACGATGGATTTGCCTGTGCTAAAGGCGTTTTGCGACCAGCTGCAAATGAAATGAAAAATGCCAGGGATGACGCCGCCTGACTTGGGCAGCGCCATCCCTGTTTTTCAGTTCAGAAAAGCATGATCTATGCCCGTCCGGCATCAGTCCCTATCACCGAAGGAGAAGTCCTGGCACATCTTTTCAAGCGCCCTGTCCTGTTCATCCAGCGCGGCGCACTGCGTGCTGGCTGCAAGCAGAATCTCCGTCATGCCGCCCAGCAGTTTGTTCATCTCCTCGTCGCGCAGGGGAATGGCCGCGACAATCCCCAGGATGCCGACCTGCCCGGCATCCCGTTTCGCAAGCCGGTTTACCAGCTCGGAGAACTCCATGCGCTCACCGAACGAGGGAAGAAAAACGTCGCTCCTGCTGATTGCATCAAACATCCGGCTGCGCTCAGCAACATCCTTGAAGCCCACCACATAGAATACCTCATTCCTGGAATTGGTAAATGAACGAATCTGCATCACTCAAGACCTCCTCATTCTTTCTTCTCGTACTTTCCTGCGCGGCGCTTGCGGATCAGCCCGACTGCCCCGCTGATGACCATCAGGCCAATGCCCACCCACATCACGCCGGTCACGGCCAGATTCACGCCAGTCTGGATGGTCGTGTAATTGACGAATTCCCTCATTTCATCAGGCACGACGTAGGCTTCGTTGATCTTCACCCGAATGACCTCGCCGGAAACGCTGTAGCCCTCAAGCGTTTCGATTTCCTTGACGAAGTATTCGCCCGGCTCAAGATCCCGGATGCTGACGATGCCGTCCTCGCCGGATTCGTAGGTGCCGATGATTCTGCCGCTGGCATCCTCCACGGTGAACTTCGCGCCTGCCAGCGGCACGCCGGAGCTGTCCGTCTTGATGAACGCATAGTGGTTCGGGATGTTCACGCACATGATGGGCTTGGGCTCCGTCCAGTCATCCCCGACATGAATGCGAATGTCCTCCATGCGGCAATAGCCATTGGGCGCGGCATTCTCACGAATCAGCCAATCGCCATAATCGAATTGGCTGAAGGTGAATACGCCATCCTGATTGCTGACTGCGGTTTCGACCTTTTCCATGGTGCTGGCATTGTACAGGCTGAACGCGATGCCCGGCATCGGTGTGCCCGCGGTATCGACCTTGATGCAGGTGATCTTTTTCTCCCGGTTGATCACCGTCGCAAGGGGCTTGTCGCTGTTGGTATAGCCCTCGTCGATGGTGACGTGGATCACGTCCCTGCTCATCAGGTACCCGTCGGGCGCTGTGAGTTCTCGGATGGTGTACTTGCCAACCGCAGCCCCCACGAAACGCACCAGACCCTCCGCATCCGACACGGCGGTCATGACCAGCTCATCCTTCTCATCAAACAGGCCGAACTGAGCGCCGGACAGGGCGACATTGTTCTGATCGACCTTCTGCACCAGCAGCTCTGTCGGGCAGTTGGTCAGCGTGGCGATGGGCGCGTCCGGGTTTTTGAAGGTACCGTCCACCGTGATCGGGGTTTTTGTAGAGTCCTTGACATAGCCGAACAAAGGCTTTGTTTCCTGAATGTAGTAAGCGCCGTAGGGAACCTTCTCAAAGGTCGCCAGTCCATCGCTGTCCGTAACAGCGGTTGCCTGCATCGTGCCGTCCTCGCGGAAAAGCCCGTATTCAACGCCTTCCAGCGGCCTGTGCTGCGGATCGACCTTTTGGATGGAGAACCGGGAAAAATCATCCGCAAGCGCAGTCTGTCCGACCACCTCGCCCTTTTCATTGACGGTGAAGGTCATCTCAGACTCATTGAGCGCATACCCCTCCGGGGCCAGCACCTCCCGGAAGGTGTAGGTACCGGGGACTGCGGGAAATGCGGGCAGATAACCGTCCTCGCCGGTATAGTCTCGGCAGACGATTTCACCTTCGCCGTTCCTAACCTCGATCAGCGCGCCGGGCAGGGCTGCAGAGCCGGTAATGTCGGTCTTGGCAATCTGCACATCAGCATGGACGATCTCATTGTGGATGGGCAACCCCACCTGGAAAACAACCTCGTGCTGCTCATCAGCGAACTCATCCGTGATGGTGACGCGGTATCGGGCATCGCTGAGCACCCAGCCCTCCGGGGCAGCCAGCTCCTGCACATAGTATTCGCCGTGGGGATAGTCGCCGGAAAAGGTCAAAGCGCTGTCCGCATCGGTGATGCCGGTTTCGATCAGCGTATCGGCGGGCAGCGTGCCGCCAGCATACTCGATGGGGTCGCTGCTATACAGGCCGAAGACAAAGCCCTCGCCGGGCACGTTCATCAGCCGGGAATGAACCATGTCGTCTTCAGCCTGCTGCGTGGCAACAATTTCCTTCTCCTTCGTCAGCGTGATGCGTGCGGGCATATGCTCATTGACGGCAGAAAGGCGGGCCGTCACCACCGGCGTGGTGTGATCTGATGCTGTCAACGCAATCTCATGGCGCGTTTCATCCAGCACATACCCGGCAGGGGCAGAAACCTCGGTCACGATGTATTGCCCAAGGGGCAGCGGGTCTGTGACAACGCTGCTGTCCGCCGTCGTGGTCAGCGTTGCAGCCAGCTCGCCCTCCCGGAACCAGACCGTCTGATCCTTTCCAATAATGTCCTCGCCAGCGCGCACTTCATACACCGCGCCGGGCAGCCAGTCATCCTGATACAGCGGCGTGTGTACCGTATAGCCCAGCATATCCCGGTTCTCGCTGAAGCCCTTCAGCACAGAGCCCCACTTGTCGATCTCAATCCTGCCCTTGATGGGCGTGTTGGAAACCGGAATCTCCTGCACAGCCATTTCCCCGGCTTCTGCCAATACCATGATAGGGATTGCAAGAATGAGAAGCAGAAGCACCAGCAAGGGAAAGCGGCGCGTTCGTCTCAGCTTCATCTGATTACCTCTTTTCTGAATATGATGGGTAAGGAAAAGGCAGCGGTTTGGCCCGCTGCCTTCTGCAGTTTACTCTTCGAGAGATACCGGCTGCGGTTCGGGCTCCTCAGGAATCCGAACCGTGGTGGAATACCCGTCATCCAGATAATCATCCGGCACGACGGTTTCGACGATCTCGTACTCGCCCCAGGTCAGCAGCGGCGTCTGCGCCATGCCGTTTTCGTCCGTCGTGATCACGGCGACCACCTCGCCGTCTCCCTCGCCGTTATGGGAGGGCAGGCCGGAGATGCGCGTCACGGTGAACTCCGCACCGAGCAGGCCGTTCCCGGTCTCGCTGTCCGTCTTGACAATGCGGATGACGCCCTGAATCGGCATGTTGGTCACGGTGCGGGTCACAAGCTCATCCATGCCCACGGTGATTTTCTCGCTCCAGAGCGTATCCTCATAGCCGGTGGGGTTAGCGTGCTCACGCACGATGTAGTCGGCGGGGAACAGGTCGGGCGATTCCGCAATGCCCTGATCATTCGTTGTCATCTGCGCAACGCGATCCATGGCGTTCCCGTCCTCGTCTACTGAGAAAATGTCAAACTGTACCCCGGCAATCGTGTGCTGATCCAGCGCATCCTGCTTCGTGATCCTGATTCGGCCCGGCGCATCCTCATTGACCACCGTCGCCAGCAGCGTGGTGGGATTGAGGTAGGTGCCGTCAATCGTCACCGTCCACTCCTCCGCAGACGGATGATAGCCGTAGGGAGCACTGATCTCCCGGATGGTGTACTCGCCATATGCAATCTGCTGGAACAGCACGGAGCCATCCGCAGCGGAGGTGGCCTCCTGCACCTTCTTGCCTTCACTGTCAAACAGACCGAACACCGCGCCCGCAAGCGCTTCGCCGTTCTGCTTGGTCTTTTTCAGCATCACCTTGTTGAGCTCATCCCGGATCACGGTATCGCCCGTCACCTTGCCGTCAGCGGTTACGGTAAAGGTCTTGATCGCGGTATTCAACGCATAACCGCTGGGAGCGTAGGTTTCCTTGAAGGTGTAGGTGCCGGGCACAACGGGGATGTCGGGGATTTCGCCGTTCTCATTGGTATATTCGCGGTAGATGGTGTTGCCGTCCGAATCGTACACCTCGATGAGCGCGCCCGGCAGCTTCTTGGCACCGGTAATGTCCGTCTTGGTGATCGTCACGGGCGTGTAGATCAGGCGATTCAGAATCGGGTTTTCCAGATACACGGTAATCACATTCTCACTGATGGCCTTGTTTGCAGAAGTCAGCGTCACAGGGTACTTCTCCGCGCTGAGCAGCCAGCCGTCCGGCACGGACAGCTCCCTGATATAGTAATTGCCGTGGGGATACAGGCCGGAGAAGGTCAGATTGCCCTGCGCATCCGTCGTGCCGGTGGCTACGAGGGTGTTCGCAGGCAGCTTCTGCGCATCGCCATAGGTGATGATCTCGCCGGTGTACAGACCAAAGACAAAGCCCCCGCCGGGATAGACCTCAACCGTCTGGTGGATCATGCCCTCCTGCGTCTGCGTGAGCAGCAGATCCTCCTTCTGCTTGCGCAAGGTCACGCGCACCGGCAGATAGGTGTTGCTGGCAGACACCTTGACCTCGACAATCGCGGTCTGCTGATCCACGGCGGCCAGCGTGAAGGGATGGGGCGTGCTATCAAACACATAGCCGTCCGGCGCGGAGATTTCCGTGAGGGTATACTTGCCCAGCGGCAGAACCTTGGATTTGACTGAGCCGGTCTTGCTGGTGGTCAGCGTCTCGATCAGCTCGTCCTTCTGATAGAACACGGAGCCCTCCTTGCCCACGATGTCCTCAGCGGCGCGCAGCTCAAAGACTGCGCCGGCCAGATAACCGTTTTGGAAAACCGGGCGCATGACGGTGTTGCCGTAGGCATCCTGCTCGTCCTCAAAGCGCACCAGCTGCAAGCCGGTCTTTTCCAGCAGCACATCGCCGCGCACCGGTGTGTTGGTCACGTTCACCGTGATCGTCGGCGTTTCGGCAGCCGCAAGAGCGGTTGCTGCCGTGAAGGACAGCAGCAGAAGCATGGTCATACCCAGACGGAGCAGTCTTTTCATGAATCTCATCATCATTGTGTTTCCTCCTATCATCGGATGGTTACGGTGGTTGTGTACCCGGCATCCAGATAGCCGTTCGGCACGCCGGTTTCGGTGACGCTGTACTGACCCCAGGGAAGCAGCCCTGTCTCAGCGATACCCTGGGCATTGGTCGTGATGGTCGCAACGACCCTGCCGATGTCGGCGGCATTGTCAGAAGCCGGGCCGGACAATCGCGTAACAGAAAAGACAGCCCCAGCCAGCGGTTTGCCGGTCAGGCTGTCCGTCTTGACCACCCGGATGCGGCCCGTGATGCGTTCATTGGCGAAAGCGACATTGGTGGTCGTACCCGCAGCGACGGTCACGCCGGACGAGGACGATGCAGACAGCGCATAGCCCTCAGGCGCGCTCTTTTCCCGAACGGTATAGGTGCCGGGCGTCAGGTCGGCAAAGAGCACCACGCCGTCCGAGCCGGTCGTCTTTGTCGCCAGAACAGAACCAGCGCTGCTGAGCAGCTCAAAGACTGCACCCTTCAGGAGAATGCCATCCGAAGATTTCTTGGTGACCTTGATTTCGCCCGTACTCAGCTCAAAGGTGACGCTGGCGGTTTGCAGGGCATACGGGGAGCCGTACAGCGGAACCATGATCTTCTGGATGGCCACGCTGGGGATGCCGACGAGGAAATTAGCTTCCTCATCGTCCGAGGAGATGGATTCCATGGAGACGGCAAACCGGCTGCTCGATGAAGTTACCCGGATGGTATCTCCGCTTTTGATGTAGTAGTAGCTGCCGTCCGAGCCGCCGCTGTTGCCGGTCAGCGTGCCGACTGACCTCGGAATGCGGATCAGGTCGGCATCGGTGGTCAGCGTGACGGTGCCGATGTAGCTGGAGCCGGACACGCTCAGGCTCTGATTGGAGGCTGTGATCTTGCCCGTGATGGATGCGCGGGCAATGCCGTTTTCCGCGAGCCATCTGGCGTAAGTCAGGTAGACAGCCGGCGCGCCGCCGGAGAAGGCGTAGAAGTTGTCCATGTCCCAGTAGCTGCGGACATACTGCGAGCCTTCGAGTTGCTTGATCACCTCGCGCATGGCAAACTGTCCAGCCACGCGGCTCCAGACCTCATTGTTGGAATCGCTGCGATTGAGCGCCATGAAGGGGTAGGTGTGGCGCAGCACCCAGGCCAGCGCGTGCATGGTCTTTGCGGAAAAGCGCACGCCCGAAACACCGCCGCCGCCGGAGTTGTTGACGAAGTAGTCCATGTCCACCAGAACATAGGGGCCTTTTGCGGTCTGGCTTGAACCCGATCCCTCACCGGGGCCGGAAAGCGTATGCTCCAGGCAGTACACCGTGAAGCCCTCCAGATAGTGCGGCGTGGCATAGATCGTGCCGTGAGAGGCGGACTTGGCGATCTGCGGATAAGCGCTGTCCCTGCCCGAGCTGCCATACAGGGAGGACTGCCAGGCATAAAAGCCGCCGATGCTGCCGTTGATGTTTTTCAGGGAAAATCCGTTCATAGCTGTTGTAAAGAGGCCGATGTCCATTGCCTGCAGTGCCTCAAGAAACTCCTGCGAATAAGCAAAATCCGTCACAGTACAGGCATCGCTATCCGCGGGGCCGGTTTCAGCAGCCATGACCCAGCAGGTGGCGTAATCCGTCCACTTCATGGTGCCATCTGCAAAGTCGTCGCCATACAGGAAGCGCACCTCGTACCAGCCATTGCCCAGCTCATCAGTGGCGACGGACAGCACCTGCACGGTCGCGTCATTCACAAACTGCCCGAGGTATCCGTCACAGTAATAATCCTCGACGGCGTATTCGTTGACATACTCCAGGACGCGCGTATCGGGCGTGACGCTGACATAATCGCCGGGCGCGGCAAGCACCGGCGCATCGGGGTTTTCTTCGGGTGGCAGGATTTCTTCCATGTCTGATTCTGTCAGCGTTTCCGCCGATTCAACAAGTTCACCCTCATCAGGCTGAAGCTCGGCAGGGTCATCCGGCATTTCCGTATCAGGCTGCTGTTCATCGGACGCAGTATCCTCCTGCGTTTCCGCAGGATCAGCCTCATCACCCTCTGTCGGCTGTTCACCGCTGACGATGAACAGGGGCATTACGCCGATGTCCGTCATGCCCTCGCCTACGGGGAAGAAACTGATCTGCGGAATATCCTCATCCAGCAGATAGCTGCTGTCCAGATCATCCGCGCGGGCATAGCCGCAGACGACTTCGCCCGTTTCGCTCAGAAACCACACCTTCACCGATGCGGGAGCGACAAACTCGGTTGCCAGGACGAGAAAGACATCCTCCGTCGTCGTGTAGACCAGCGATTCTTCTGTCATTGCAGCGTCGCTGTACACGTTGGCCTTGTGGACAGTAGCAACGTAGATATGACCGTGTTCGTCAAGCGCCGCCTGAATGGGGAGCCTGTTGTTAGGCACGGTCTCCTCGTCGGGAATCTGTTCCTCTTCATCGGCCTCAACCGGCCCCTCCTCAGCGACCGGCTCATCAGGAGGCACTTCTTGTTCTTCATCACTCTGCGATTCATCGGCAGGAAGTTCATCAGTATTGTTTTCTGCGGATTCTCCCTGCTCGGAAGCAGGATCATCCACAGCGGGATCGCTGTCGCCTTGGGATTCATCGGGTGCTTCCGATTCCTCCAGGGCAGGTGCATCATCTTCTCTCTCGGCCTCCTGTTCATCGGAAGGAAGCGCCAGCTCAGGCACTGCCTCGCCATCCGTGGCGATGATCGGGGGCAGATCGGTGGGCGTTGTGGCTTCCGCCCATGCGCTCACGGGCATACAGACGAGTGCCATGTTCATCGCCAGCACAAGCGCTGCAAGCCGTTTGATTTTTCGTCTCAACTGCATGTATTTCTCCTTTTCAATTTCTACTCTTGGACTGCCATGACAATCAGCCGTCCGCTGGCTCCGCCATAGCTGCGGTCGCAGGTAATCAGCGTCAGAATGTCGTCATCTTCTTTCACCTCAACATCCGTACTGTACAGTGCCTTCCGTTTGGCACGGTTCACGAACTGAAGAAACGCCTTGCCGCTGCCAAATGACGCAGTAGCCGGGTCCCAATCGCTGACCTTCATGTTCAGCACGGCAAAGATGCGGTAGCTGCGCCTGCCGTAGATACTGTCCAGCGTGATGACGCTGTGCTCCGCGTAATACGCTTCCTGCTTATAGTCAATCAGGGTGCTGAACATCGCGTCGCTATGGCTCAGATGGTGGCCATAGATGGCGATGTTCTGGCTGGGCTGCTGATAGTCCGAGCTTTTCAGCGAAAACAGGCATCCCAGCTTGCTTTTCTTCCCGCTAAACAGGTGGCTAAGGTAATACGCGGAATCATCCGAACGAACGACGGGGTAGCTGATCACGGTGCCGGGAATCGAAAGCCAGGCAACGAAGTCCTTGTTTTGGGCCAGACACGCCTCCAGATCAATGCCGGAATCGACAACAGCCTGAGCATCCGGGGCGGGAGAAACGGTCTGTTGGGGATTCGGCGCATTGGGTGGTAGAGAAGATGATGCCCAATCATCGGTTGCCATGCCCGCCTGAAGATACGACTCGGTTCCCGGCAACGGCGCGGTTTCTGCGTCGTTCTCGATGCTGCCGGTTGGAGCGGGAAGCGGAATGATCGGGATAGGGCTGGGGGATGGAGCATTGAAGCTCATCTCTGCAATCTCCGCATACGCATTCTCATCCGCTCGGTACGCAGCCAGCTCCGAGGCAAGCGGCAGGATAAACGCGGCTGCACCGCATAGGAACATGGCGAGCAGCAATATGGAAGAAAGGGCTATTTGATGTCTCTGCAAGCAATCACTCCAATCAAAAAGCACACCCGCATTTCATCAGGTGTGCTCATCGTTCTTGTGCTCTCTGGCGGCTCCTCAGCCAGTTATCCAGCAGCTTTATAATGACCTTTTCCATCTGCTTCGCCGTATAGGATTTGGGAAAATACTTTTTCAGCGTGTCATGGCTGAGCGTGACTGAGTTATGCAGAGGTTTCTTTTCCTCCGACATGATCTCCATCACGCCCTGCTCAGACAGCGTTCCTTCTTTGCTTTCCTTTTTGATACGTTGGGCCTGCGAAAGCGAGGGAGTCTGCTGCGTGACCTCAAGCGCGTTCTGCAGCCACTGCTGCTCCTCCGGCTTCAAATAGGAAAGTTCAACGGCGGGCGTAAAGGCTAGTTCACCGCTATCCACCTTATCGCGCAAGGGCTGTTCGAGGCTGTTGAGGCGAATAAAGCGCTGAATTTGCGATTTGCTTTCCCCTGCTTCTTCGGCAACGATGTCCCGCGCTTTCTGCCCATCTGACTTGTGCCCAATTTGGGCACAAGTTAAGTCTCTCCGTTCTCCCTGATGCTTGATGGCCTCCAGCTTCATCTGATATGCCTTTGCCCGTTCACTCGGCAGGATGTTCTCGCGTTGGAGATTGCTGTCCACCATGATGATTACCGATTCATCATCATCGAGGTCGCGGACAATGACCGGCATGGTGTCCAGGCCTGCCAGCTCACAGGCACGTTTTCGTCGGTGTCCAGCGACGATCTCGTACCCGCCATCCTCCAGTGGCCGTGCAATGGCTGGCACCAGCACCCCATACTCCTTGACGCTTTCCACGGTTTCCATCATGCGATCATCATCCACGACGCGGAATGGGTGATCTTTGAATGGATGCAGCTCAGAAAGAGGGATCTGCTGAATCTGTTCCCGCGCATCTGCCTGCCGTGTCTCCTCCGTGGAAAAGAGATCATCGTATGAGGTCAGACTGATGTTTCTGCCGCTGCCTTTCAAGCTGCAACACCTCCTTTGTCAGCGCATGATATGCCTGCGCAACCTTGCCCGCAGGATCATGTGCGAAGATGCTTTTGCCTTCAGCGCTGATTTCCTCTGCGCGCACTGAACGGGGAATTTCTGTATCAAACACTTTGATCCTGGAACCATAGGTGCTGCGAAGCAGGGAAGCAATCTCGCGGCTGTTGTTTGTACGGCTGTCAACCATGGTCAGCAGAACGCCATCGATTCGCAGCTTATGATTGATGTTTCGCTTCACGCGGGCAACAGTAGCCAAAAGCTGCTCAACGCCTTTTGCCGAAAGATACTGAGCCTGAACTGGAATGATAATCCGATCAGCAGCAGCCAGTGCGTTGATCGTCAGCATTCCAAGAGACGGGCCACAATCCAGCAGAATGTGATCATAGTCTTTGCGGTAATTGGCAAGTACCTGCTTGAGTGTAGTCTCCCTGCTCATGGCGTTGACGAGGGACACTTCCATGCCAGCTAGCGTAATGTTCGCAGGAAGAATATCCACGCCTTCCTCATGGTGAAGAATACCCTCCCCAGGAGAAAGTGGCACATCATTGAGTACCTTGCACATGAGATCGCTCAGCGTCACTGGCAGGGCATCCGGCTGAGAATGGCCAAGACTGATGGTCGCACTGCCTTGGGGATCACAATCAGCGATGAGCACCTTCTTTCCTTCACGGGCAAGGTCAATGCCGAGATTCACGCAGGTTGTGGTTTTTCCCGTGCCTCCCTTCTGGTTGACTAACCCGATAATTGATGCATTCATCTTATCCCTCCGATCATTTGAATAAGAAAAAACACCGCCAGATTTGCTCTGACGATGCTCTCAATCTCATCTTTCACGTTACCATTATAGCACAGCTTTTTGTCCAGTTCTGTCCAGAATTGTCCAAAACTGTCCAGAGTTGTCCGAACTTTTCAAGTGGACTGCGTTTGAAGTATGCCTTGCAGCTCTGACAGTGCTATTTCATGCCGACTATAGATACTGGATCGACTCAGATGAAGCTCCTTTGCAATGGCTGGCATCCGCTTGTGCTCTACATACCGCAGCTTCAAAATATCGGCGTTTATGGGATCATCAATCCTTTGAAGAAGAGAACAAACCTGACTGCGCAAGGCACCGTACTCCCGTTCCGCTTCGGCATACTCCTGCTCGGCTTCCATCAGGCGGATAACGGCGTTCTCGTTGGCGGTAACGTCGCGCGATCTTGAAACACATTCACTGCCCAGCACTGCCGAGGCTTTTGCCGCTGCTGCCCGGCAGAAGGATACCCGCTCTTCCGCCGCAGTCAGGCGGCGTTCTGCAAACCGCAGCTTTTCAAAAAGCGTATCAACCGGCATTACATCACCTCCTGTTGCAGTCTGTCCAGCAGATCGTATCCATCCAAATCCGACAGAACCGAAAACCATCTGGAAAAGAAGAAATTGCCGGCAGCATCCTGTTTCTCTTCATATTGCTGCAAGCGCTGTTCCTGACAAGCCAATTCAGATGGGGTCATTTCTCTATTTCTCTTGATGCACCCACGGATTCGTTTCATCATCCGGGCGCGATTTCGGTAATCCTTGACTGCCTGAATGATGATGGCGTCGGCCAGCGCCTGCCACGGGTTTTCTTCTCCCTTAACGCTGCTAGTTTTCCTGATAGCCAATGCAATTCCTCCCATGGTCGGCTGAACAAAGAAACGTTGGATTCGTCCACGCCAGCCTGTATTTCATCGCTTTCATCCGTTTCGCTTGTGCATGAAGCTGTTCCTCGCGCGCAATGCGAGCCAATGCCTCCCCGGCAGTCGGGTCAGCATAGCATTCCTGATTCCTGTACACTTTGTGCCTCCTGATATGCAGTTGTTGATTGTTCACAGCCATGCCTCGTTGGTGAAAAGCCCATCGGCACATCCCTCGCATGGTATTACAAAATCCCGGCGCTTCGCACCTCCGCGTCGAAGTAATTGCTCATCGTCGTCGGCGCATGATAGAGCGTCGTCATCAGGTACTGCCGGATATTGCGCACCTCCGTGTGCTTCTTATCAAGGCTCAGAAAGACGTACTCGATGTGATGATAGCTCAGCTTTTTGAACCGGCTCTTGACTACCTCGGCGGGGTAATTCTCTCCTGCGACCTTGATATAGGGCCTGCGGCTGCACAGCGTCTCCGTCATGATCTCCACGATCTCGTCCAGACGTTCATGGTCGTATGGCGTATCCAGCGCATCATATTCGATCTGCTCCTTGACCTCGGCGAGCGTTCTCCTGTACTCCCGTGCATCCATCTGATCCATATCGCTCATTCCCGTATCGGCTTGCTGTGCCCTTTGTCTTTGGATCATGATTGGATTAGGATTTGATTTTTGGGTATTTGATTCATACGTATTGGATACCTGAGTATTTAATTGCGCAGGGTTTTCCGTATCCGGCGCATCCGTTCGCGGTGTTGCCGTATCCGGGGAAACCATATACGGGTTTTCCGTACATGGTGAATCCGCTTCCGGCGTCTTGTGCGGGCTCTCATAGACGATATACTCCGTATCCGAGATGCGTCCGCCCTTGTCGCGCAGGCGATGGCGGATGAGATACCCGGCGCTTTCCAGCTCGCGCAGGGCTGCGCCGATGCTGTCCACGCCTTCCTTGCAGATGGCAGCCAGTCCGCGCGTCGTGTAATTCCAATCCTCCGGCAGGGACAGAATAACGGACAGCAAACCCTTGGCCTTGAGGGATATTCCCCTGTCCTTGAGATGAACATTGCTCATGACCGTGTAATTCCGATTCTTCTCTACGCGAAAAACAGCCACGGTGAATCCTCCGTTTCATGAAATGGTCATTATGAGAAAATGTCGAAAGCACTGAGCCATCGGCACTACATTCGTGGTATTCTCCATGAGCACTGCGTTATTGATCCTATGATCTCCCGTGCTGCCAGCAAATCATGTCTTCTATCAAGGCAATTACAAGAGTATAGAAAAAAGGCGCTCATTTCTGAACGCCTTCGGGAACTCCATTCATTTGCCTCAAAGTATATCCTGTGCTAATCGTCACGCGCTTGTGCAGCGTTCTCTGCTACACCTCTGCTAATCAGGCGTATACGACATCATTGGACTAACGTTGACCCACAGTGCAGATAAATTCATTCTTGCTGGGGAATATGGTGAATTAACCTGCTTCTATGCGCATAGAGGGCTGTATAGCAATCCCACCATGGCATTGGTAAGGATGAGGTCGCCAGTTCGAATCTGGCTATCAGCTCCACGAGAAAAGCCTTGAAACGTAAGGGCTTCAGGGCTTTTTCTTTTTCTGCTGTGTACCCCATTTTTGGGCTTGTACCCCAATCCATACCCCAACCAGCTTTTTTAGAGGGCTTCCATGCGCTCCATCATGGCCGCTTTGTGGGCGGGGTCGCTGTGAACATATCGGCGGAGGGTCGTTGCTACGTCGGCATGGCCTAGAATCTCTGACAGGCCGCGAATATCGTTATCCAGCGATAGCCAGCGCGTGGCGAAGGTGTGCCGGAGGCCGTGCAAGGTCACGCGGGGAACCCCGGAGAGATCGAGCACCTTTTCATGAACCCGGCGCACATTGCGCACTTGCAAGGGCGTTCCAACTGCGGAGGCGAAGCAATAGCCCTGATCTTCCCAGCGCTCACCGGCCTTCAAACGTTCCTCCGCCTGTGCTATGCGCTGCCGGGAAAGAAGCTGCCGCATATCCGGCCCCAAGGGAATCACCCGCAGCCCCGCGCCTGTCTTGGTGGGCTGGACGGCTTGCCGGGTGCGGGCTTCTCCCTCCGCCCTGTCAAAGTTGCTGACCGTGGCAATAGTTCGCCTGACAGTGAATTGCTGGGCTTCTACGTCCTCCCAGCGCAGCCCGATAGCCTCCCCGATAAGAAGGCCCGTCGCCAGAATAAACCGCAGCAGCCGCCCCGTAGTGGTGTCTGGAAGGGCCTTTATATAGGCGATCTGCTCCCCTTCGTTCAAGTGCTCTACTTCGGCCTGAATCTGCTTGGGCAGCCGTACCCCTTCGAATGGGGGACGGCTTATTTTTTTGAGCGTGACGGCCTGCCGCAGGGCGGTTTTCAGGGGGGAAAGCTGCTTGGAAATGGTGGCGGGTTCTGCCCCGGCCTTCTGCTGCTGGATAATAAAGTTCTGGATATCCTCCGCCGCCAGCTTTTGAAGCAGAATGCCCCCGAAAGCGGGCAGAAGGTGGTTTTCTATGCTCTGGTAGTGGGTGCTGGCCGTGGTGTCCCTCCACGTGGGCCGCCCGTAAATCTCCGCCCATTGCCGGAGCCATTGCCCGACGGTCTGTTTACTGGGGTCGATATATAGCCCCTGATCGGCGGAGGAAAGGGCCTCCCGCTTCTTCTGTGCGGCCTCCTTCTGGGTCTTGCCGTAGACGCTTTTTCGCTGCCCGTTGATGGTGAAACGGGCCTCCCAAAGGCCATTAGAACGCTTTCTAATGCTGCCGTCTCCGCTTGCCGCTTTCTTGCTCATGGTTATCTCCCTTCAAGCTCTATTTCATCCAGCTTCGACAAGGCCCCGGAAAGCCAAGCCTGAAACATTTCCTCCGCCTCGCTGCTGTCCCTCGCCATTTCTTCGAACTTCAATTCCTTCTCAAAAAACGTTGCAATATGGGCGTTTTTAGTCTCTAGCCGTACCTTGCCGCCCTCCGCCCGAAGGGAACCGGCCCCCAACGTCCTTTCAGCGGCCAGCATGAGCCGCGCCACATGGCCGCAGGTGTTCGGCTGTGCTTTTTTATCCTCACTCAAGCCGCATAGCCAATCCAGCGATACGCCCAGCGCTTCGGCGATCTTTACAGCGTGGGTCAGCGGGGGAATGGTCGTCCCGGTAGAATAATGGCTCATGGCGGATTGAGATATTCCCACCAGCTCCCGGAGCGTTTTTAACTCCATCCCCTGCTTTTTCCTCGCTTCTCTCATGCGGGACGCGAATAGTTGTCTGTCCATGATATATCTTCCTTCCTCCGATTGGATAACCCATTTTAACACGGTCGGCGCATGTTGTCCATGGATTAGGCAAAAAAAGCTGTTGCAAACTATATGGAAAACATTTATAATATAGATGTCGGAAAAAATAAAAAATACTGCCAAACGACAAAAAGGGGGATAATTCGTGGAAAAACTCGGTTATTCGCAGAAAGAAGCGGCGGAGGCTTTGGGCGTGTGCAGACAGACTATCGCGAAGATGATACAGGCGGGCAAGGTCATAGCCAAGCGGCCCAGCCCCGGCCGGGTGATTATCTCTGCTGAATCGCTACGGGAGTATATGAATGAGCGCGAGTAAAATACAGAAGATACTTGCCCCCCTCTGCTTTCATAGATGGGGGGCGTTTTGCTAATGGCAGACTACGGTTATATCAAGCTCTGGCGGAATATTCAAAATTGGAAATGGCGGAGGGACTTGAAAATGTTCTCGGTATGGATGACCCTGTTGACCTCCGCCAATTACAAGGACGAGAACGGCTTGAAGGCCGGACAAGTGCGAATCAGCCGGGATGCGCTGGCGGAGGAATCCGGGGTGTCTGAAAAGCAGGTAAGAACTTGTATAGAACGCCTGATTAAAGACGGCAGCTTGACCAAGGACAGCAGCCGACAAGGGACGGTTTACACCATCACCAACTGGAAGGAATATCAGTGCCCGAATATGGATAAATCGTCCGATGAAAACGGGCCAGAAATGAGGCCAACGGAAAATGAGCCTGAAACCGTTGAAAATGAACGGTTTTGGCAATGTGAACAAGAAGAAAAGGGCCAACAACCCTCAAAAAGGGCCAACGAAAGGGCCAACGAAACCACAAAAAAGGGCCAACAAAAGGGCCAACAAGAAATAGACGTAGAAGTGTTGGAATATAACAGTTCTATAGCGGTATACGAAGAAGAAATGGCCAACAAAAGGGCCGATGAAATCCAAAAAAAGGGCCAACAAAAGGGCCCCTTTCTTAAGAATAATATAAAGAAAGATAAAAAGAATAATAAAAAAAAAGTCAGTGGTATGTATGTTGCTTGTATAGAGACAGGGGAACAAGCAACAACACCCACGCCGCCGCCTTCGGTGATGAAGGCGTTGGAGGATGCGGGGCTTAAACCAACTAAAGCGATAGAGAACATCGTACAAGGGTAGGTAAGCGAGTACGGAGAAGAACGTGTCCTTGATGCCATTAAAGACGCAGTGGAGTATGACAGCCGCGGCGGAATAAATATTGCCTATCTTCGGGGCGTTCTGGAAGACCACTATCACCAAAAAATCCTTGAACGCATAGTAGCGCTGCGCAACGGGAGAGAAAACGCATGTGTGTGAAAATTTCTGGACGAAATATCAGGGAGAATGACGGCATGTGTTGAATTTAGTCCCAGAAGCCCGTTTAACGCCCCTCCGCCGCCTAGCCATAAGTGGGTGAAGGATATACCCACAAAACGCAAATAAAGCCCCTTCCAGTGCGAAATAGGGGCATTCCTGAAAGGAGATTGACCATTGAAACGGAAATCGAACACTGCCTACAATCGCTATCAGCGGAAATACCGCCGCAGCCACCCGGAAAAGGTCATGCAGTGGCGAATCAACGACGCTAAAAAACTGTTGGAAAAAGCGCGGCTTGAAAGTGCTGAAAGTATTGAAAAATCTGGTGTTTCCGGCTGAAAATTTTTGTGTCCGGGATATATCATGGAGCATATACAAAGACAAAGAAAAAGATAAAATCAAAGAGGAAAGGAGGTGCAGCCCATGACAGAGGCGGCCAAAGAAGCGAAGCGGATTTACTACCGGGCCTATTATCAGAAAAACCGGGAGCGGATCAGGCAGCAGAAAGAAGCCTACTGGGAGCGGAAAAGCCATGCCGAACAGCAAAAAGAAGGGCAATGCCGGAGAGCGTGAGCTGCTGGCGATCTTGCAGAAAGCCGGATATGCCCAGCGGAACGACCAGCGCTATATAGGCGGGGGGGACAACCCGGACATTGCCTTTCAGGCAGCCGGGAAGGCCTTCCACGTGGAATGCAAGCGGGCGGAGCGGTTCAACGCCTATGCAGCCATGGCACAGGCCGAACACGACGCAAACGGTCACGCCGTGCCCGTGGTCATGCACCGCCGAAACCGTTCCCCTTGGCTATGTGTTATCAAACTTAATGACTGGCTGGCACTGCTGGCCGAAAAAAGAAAGGACTAAAACAGAATGGACGTAACAAAGATTTATACCGCCCTGAAAGCGGTCATGAACGAAGACGAGCGCGTGAATTTCATCGGCGTTATGTGCGATCACCTGCCCCAAGCGTGGCGGGATAACGTGGCGCTGCCCCTGCGGAAGATGATGGAGGAGGGAAAGTAAATGGTTTTTTATTATAACGTCGATGTGAAGAACTTTGCGAATATCATTGAGGCCGCTTCGAAGGCGTGGAACCTCTACCGGGAAATCAACGCCCATATGGAATCTAACCGGGAAGAATACGACGGCGGCCGAATTCCCCAGGCGCAGCTCCTGGAAAGCAACCAGAACGACCAGCGCCGCATGGAGGAAGCCCAGAAGGCCGCCTTGCAGACCGTAGAAGAAAATGCCTCCGCCATTCTGCAGAATGTGGCGGAAGAATCCATCCTGAACACGGCAGACATGGACAGCCCCGACTACCGCGCCTTGAAGGCCGGTGACGTTGGACTGTCCGCTGACGATCTGCGGGCCTTGAAACAGCGTAATCTTTCCAGCGTCCTAATTCGCCGGGAGGTGGAGAAGTACGCTTTCAGCCATGAACTGAAAGACCCCGACTTCGTCAACCGTACCAGCGAGGAAGACGTGAAAAACGCGGTGGATTCTTTCCGCAAGGCCGCGCTTGCGCAGATCAGTGATACCACCTGCCGGGGTTCCTATGGCGGGGCGTTCCTTGCGACGGTCAGCGACCCCGAAGAACTGCGCCGTTAGCTCTTTTCCTCCGGCGTTCTGGAAAGGGTGTGAAGCTATGCCTACTGGAATGAACAGCCGGGAGAACCTGAAAAAGGGCGTAAAAACCCGGTTCAACAGCGAAGGAACGGCGAAAGCAGCCGGGAAACGGTCTGCCGAAGTGCGGCGGGAGCTTCGGGCCTTTACGGAGGACATGCGCGAAGCGGCGACCCCTGAAAGGCGTTACGAGCTGGCGGAAAAGCTGCTTCGGAATATGCCCAAGTCGCCGGAGTGGTTCAAGCTGGGCCTGCGGGTGCTGGGGGAGCTGCCCCCGGAGCAAATGCAAGTTCAGACCGCCGCCCTCTCCGAAGCCGCCAAGGCCGATCTTGACCGACTTTTAGCAGAGACAAAGGGGGAGATTTACTGATGGCAAGATTAAAGTCTGGCCGTTTTGCCCCCGGCGAAAGCGGGAACCCCAGCGGGCGTCCCAAGCAGACCCAGGAACAGGCCGACGCAATGGAGCAGATCAAGGCGCTTGCCCCGGAGGCCGTCGCAGAAATGCGGCGGCTCCTGCTGGCGGAGGAAACGCCCTCCGCCCTCAAGGTGCGCATTGCCGAGGCCGTGCTTGACCGCGCCTATGGCAAACCCCAACAGTCTTGCACCGTGCGCCAGTATCCGCTACAAGACGCTGAAATCGTGATCTGCGGCGAGATCGAAGAAGCCCTTGAAGAAAGGGCCGCAGAACGAATGGCGCCAGAAGAATAAAAAAGCCCCCGTGCCTGCCGGGAGCGCCTGAAATCATTATACGGCAGGTGCGGGGAATATGCAAGAAGATTGGTGCAAGCATGACAGACTGATTACCTTTGTGGCAAAGCGTTTCCTGCCCTTCTGCGGCGGGGCCTGCGATATGGAAGACCTGCTCCAAGCCGGGAGGATCGGCGTTCATGCGGCTATGGCGACCTACGAGCCGGAAAAAGGCGGGTTCGCTCCGTGGGCGATTTACTATATCACGCGGGAGATCAAAAAAGCCCTTGGAATCCTGACCAAGCCGCCCCTTCCCACGATCAGCCTTGACAAGCCCTTCGACGAGGAAGAAAAACTGACCATGGGGGAGCTTATCCCCGACCCTGCCCCCAACCCGGCGGAGATCGCCGAGCGGGAGAGCGTGGCGGCAGCTATCCGGGCGCGGGTAGATCGTCTGCCCAGCGAGACCCAGCGGGAAATCCTCCGCCGGGTAGACTTGGAAGGTCAAAGTCAGAAAAAAGCGGCGGAGGAAATCGGCATTGAGCGCGGGAACCTCTACCAGCACCGGCAGAACGCCTTCCAGCGCCTCCGCCGCGACCCGGTTTTAGTGGAACTCGCAGGGCGGAAGCTGGACAGGGAAACCAACTGGCACTACCACAAAACGCTGGGCAGCTGGAAGCGAGACTGGATGAGCGGCACGGAAAGACTTGCTTTCTGGCGAATCCGGCAGCAGGAAATAGCAGAAACGAGCTGGAAGGGCCTTTCCTTGCCCTCCGCCGTCGAACTTGATAAATCCCAAGGGTAAAAATAAAGCCGCAGGAAAGGCCCTTCTAGGCCGTCCTGCGGCTATTCTTATTTCTGCGTCCTCTTAGCCTCCAATTTCTCCACCCGCTTCGTCAATATCGCCCTCTGTCTGCGCGTCAATGAAATCCTCCTGCTCTTTGTAGTCCTCCCACAGGCTTTCATAAAGGCTGAAAAGTGAATTGTGCGCCACCTCAAGCGCCTGTGCGACCGTGTCCCGGTTATCTTCCTCCACGTCTGCGTGAAGTGCGTCCTCACAGGTCATGATAATGCAGATCGCCGCCAGCATGGTTTCCAAGTCTTCCTTGCTCATTTCTGAACCCTCCTGTTTTGATATTCCTCGAGGAACCGGCGGAATCCCGCCTCTGTCATTTCCACTTCCCCGGCTTTGTAGGCAGCCTTGAAAGCGCAAATTTCTTCCAGCTGCTCCGTGCTGTACCTTTCAAATTCCTTGATCAGCTCCGCCTTGAGCATTTCTCTCCTTGTAGCCATTGACAAACTTCCTCCTTTGCGGTACAATGCCGCTGTTCGTTCATTGGTTGCCCCCCGCATGTTGCCTCATGCGAGGGCTTTTTTTATGCCAGCACGAACCGCTTGGCCGTGGTGGTCTTGGTGTACCGCTGGGCGATCTCCGGCGCGTCCTTTTTCAGGGCGGAGGTGTCCACCCGGCTGCTGGTGACGGGCTTCCAAGTGACCTTGTAGGCCCCGGCGGTCAGGGTGTCAACGTTCTGCTCCATCATCTGGCGCTTGATATCGTCCTTGGCCGCCTCGATGGTGGCGTTCAGTTCCTCCGCCAGTCTCATATACTCTTTCAGTTCCCGCAGCTTGGTTTCCAATTCGTTCATCATGATTGCTCCTTTCAGTGTGTCAGGCGGGCGGGGGCTTGTGCGGTGGCCGTTACAGCCGGTGCAATCCTTTCCGCCTCTTACCTTGGATTCTTGGCATTACCCGTCTCCCTTGGCCTTGGCTTGGTTCGGGGCTTTCCGTCCCTCACCGTGGCTATATCATATCATATTGTGCACAATATAGTAAATTGACAGAATGCATAATCTTTAGTACCCTATATTGTGCACTATTTATATTGTAACCTATATAATTATAGGCTATAATTATTGTGGTGAAAGACCATGCCACACATGAAAAAGGGGAGGTGACAGTGTGGAAGAAAAGAAAAGCAGCTACAAAGGATATACCCCAGCGCAAGGAAAAGCGACACAGAAATACTTGGACAATAACATGGAGCAAGTGCGTTTTTGGGTTCACAAAGGCGAACGAGAAACTTTGAAAGCCGAAGCGAAAAGCCAAGGCCAGAGCATGACACAATACGTCGTCCAAGCCGTCAACGACCGGGCAGGGTATCAGGTTCTAACCCCGGCAGAAGCTACGAAACCACAACAGGAAGAATAAAAAATGCCCTCCGCCGATCTGGCGGGGGGTTCCTGCTATCAGGACGGAAACAGGCGGAGGGAATGCCCCTGTAAGGGCCTAGAAGGGCCTTTCCTTGTGTTTTATCCCCCTACCCCTACAAGGGTGTAAGGGTAGCCCCTGAAAGGCATAAAAAGGGCGTACCGACAAGGGGAGCCGATACGCCCAGCAGCGAAGGAAAGGGAACACCCACGAAAAGCAAATCCAGAGGACAAAAACATTATAATACGTCTTATTGTTTTTGTCAATGTGGGGCTTTTGACCCGTATTTCATAAAACCGGCTTTTTCTTGACAACCAGCTTGTACACTATCTTGACAACTGGCTTGTACACTAACCCACCGCTTTTTATAAAAACCAGTGGGTTTTTTGGGTTTTTATATACGATATCGTCGAATAGCCTTGCACGATATCGTACGATATCGTGAAAAACGCGCCGATTTATCCATATCGAAAAAAGCACAAAAAAAGACCGCCCCGAACATGGCAACGCAGGGCGATCTCTTTCATAAGGAGTATCGCGGAAGGCCAAAACATTATAATACAACTTTCCTCCGCCGTCAACCTAACCCGTACCCCATTGTACCCCAATTCGTACCCCAATGCGGATAAAATCAGATGAACAAGGATTAACAAGCATGACGGCAAACCCTTTGAAAATCAAGCAAATTTTAACACAGATGATTTTATAAAAACACTTGAAAAAGAATTGGTAAGGATGAGGTCGCCAGTTCGAATCTGGCTATCAGCTCCACAAAAACCCCGCAGCCATAAAAGACTGCGGGGTTTTTCTATGCTAAAATAGTTTTTCAGAATCTTTTCGAATTTTTCCAGTTCAAGGGTTCCAAACGAGGTTCAAAAACCCAAAGTTCAGTTTAATTTTTTGTCCATCGGGTGAGACCTTCTTTTAAAACGGTCTTTTGGCTGTTGAACCGCAACTGCCTATCAGTTTATATCTGCTTGAGGATATAATGCCCATCTTTTTGCGCGCTTTTTTGAAACACTCAAAAAAATACGCATCCGCGAGAACGTCCCGGACGGATGCATACAAGATAAATACTTATTTTCAATCCACTTGTGTAATGCAAGACTTCTCTAGTATATCAAACAAGGCATAAAAATCAAGTGGTCAAGTATATGCTTACCATTTTTTTATTGTAGGACTACAATACATCTTGGACAAACGCAAAAAAGGAAAGAGAGATAGGGTC